>Ga0194112_10001481_pt1 | contig 34562 bp, 38 predicted proteins | sample TA2MahC400mmetaG_FD_146191 | JGI IMG/M metagenome (GOLD analysis project Ga0194112, IMG submission 146191) | Freshwater microbial communities from Lake Tanganyika, Tanzania - TA2015016 Mahale Deep Cast 400m | ecosystem: Environmental > Aquatic > Freshwater > Lake | place: Tanzania: Lake... | reverse complement strand
AACGAATGTCCGTTCTATAAATTTGTGAGTGCAGAAGATCCGTTCAAAAATGTCCAAACAGATTGCAACAACCATTAAAAACTCTGATTTGGTTCGGAGACGACAGAATCAGATCTTTGAGGCTGCAAGGAAACTCTTTTCGGAAAAAGGATATCATACGACAACTCTAAGGGAGTTAAGTAAGGAAACAGGTATTGGTTTAGGCAATATGTATTCTTATATTGGCAACAAAAAGGACATCCTATATTTGATCTACCAAAAAACCTCTGAAATTCGCTTACAAGAAATAGATAAAAGAATGCGTGACGTTTCAGATCCACGGGAAAGACTAAAAATGATGATCGAAGCTGAAATAGAGACCATGGATCGTTACCAGGACCTCGTCATGATCATATACCAGGAAACTCATTCAATGGATAGAACCTTTATGAAATCGATGCTTTCAGCTGAGGAAGGGCATGTCAGGCGTTATGAGAAGATCCTCAAAGAAGGTATCGCTTTGGGGATATTTAAACAGTGCAACTTAATAGCATTGGCGCACCTCATTAAGATAATGGTTGACGGTTGGGTATTAAAGCGCTGGGCGTATCGGGAAAAAGTTAGCCTAAATGAGATGAAAAAGCTGATCATAAGCGTAGTGGAAACAGGCATTATCAAAAGTACAAAAAGTGTTGAGAAGAAAAAATCTTAAGAAAAAGAGAAGGAAGGGCTAATAAATACAAGAAGAAGTGATAAAAGGGCGGTGCCAACGTAAAAAGTTGATTAAAGATGAAAGGAATTGTCGATCTATTTAAGGGATTAAACTCAATGAAGATGCTCCTTAATTGCTGTGAGACCTTTTTAATTTATTCTGCTATTGTGTCAACTTTTATGATGGTTTGTTTAACGACAGCAGATGCAGGAGGGAGATATCTCCTTAGCCTTCCGATCATGGGAGCTTATGAGATTACAGAAAAATATTTCATGGTATACTTAATTTTCTTTTCAATATGTTTCGCCTATCGGGAAGGTGCTAATGTGCGGGTCACCTTTCTGGTGGACCACTTACCTCCACAGTTGAGGCTCGCAATCAATTATCTCGTCCAAATTTTCTCTATTCTGTATGGTATATCTCTGATTGTAGTCACGATCCCACACACTCTCCAAGTCATTGCCGTTGGTAAGACTTTAGATGTATATAATATTCCTTTAGGTCCAGCCTGTATGGTAGTCCCGGTGGGACTATTTTTTATGACCTTGAGAATGTTTCTCGACCTTTGGCAGATAAAGAAAGGAGGAGCTGGCTTCTTTAAACAAGATTCTGCTACTACTTAAGCCTATAGAAACAGAAGAAGTAAGGAGGTAAATTTAATGATTTACTTACCCTTTATGGCCCTGATAATATTACTTCTATTAGGTATACCAATTGCTTTTTCCATCGCAGTGGCGGGCATTCTGGGTATTTGGCTAACAACAGGGAATTTAAACACATTGATGAGTATCTTAGGGATGGTCCCTTATAATACAGTTGCCCAATACGCTTTAACCACAGTACCAATGTTCATCCTCATGGCTTTCTTATCATCTTCAAGCGGTCTCGCTAAAGACCTCTATAACGCCGGTTCTAATTGGCTTTCACACATAAGAGGTGGTCTTGCAATTGGGACGGTTTTTGCGTGCGGAATTTTCGGAGCGATGTCAGGCGCTAGTGTAGCTGCTGCATCTGTTATGTCGGAAATCGCCATGCCGAACATGCGTCGCTATGGCTATTCAGATGTTCTGGCAACCGGTGTTATTGGCGTTGGAGCAACACTCGACATCCTTATTCCTCCCAGTGTTGCAATGGTAATTTATGGGATTGCGACGGAGACATCAATTGGCAAATTGCTCATTGCAGGAGTGATTCCCGGTATCGTTCTCGGCATCTTTCTAATCCTTTGCATTCTTGTTTGGGTTACTATAAAGCCATCAGATGCACCCGAAACCCAACGGGTATCGTGGTCTGAACGCTGGAGGAGTACATGGCGCATCTGGCCAAGTTTACTTCTGATCCTTATGGTTTTAGGACTTCTATACACAGGCATTGTTACTCCAACTGAAGTCGGCGCCTTAGGCGCATTTATGGCAGGGTTAATCGGGGTGATTTTTGGCCGTCTCACCTGGACGGGAGCATTGGAAGCCTTCAAGGCAACAATACGTGTTTCAGCCATGATTTTCATGATTCTTATCGGTACTTTCATCTTCGGTTATTTCATGGCCCTAAGCCAAGTACCGCAGAGAGTAATAGCGGCCATAACTGCAATGAATCTCAACCGTTGGGTCGTCATTATTGGTATTATTGTAGGTTATTTCGTTATAAGCATGTTTATGGATGAGATACCTTTACTACTTCTCACTTTGCAATTGACTTTCCCACTTATCATCTCGCTTGGTTTCAATCCGATCTGGTTTGGTGTTCTTTCGATGATGATGGTTGCCATGGGCCTCGTCTTCCCGCCTGTAGGCTTGATTGGTTTTATCGTCAGCGGGGCGACGAAGGTCGATCTATCAAAGGTATACAGGGGAACAAGTGTATTGATGATCGCCATCGTGTTAACAACTATCCTGATGATGATCTTCCCTCAAATTGCCCTATGGCTTCCTTCTAAGATGTGATGAATGATGAGGCGAGGCCATCAAAGCCTTAATCGTTTTGAGGGAAGGAGAAAAGGTCACCGAGGAGGAACTCATCACCCACTGTAATAAGCATATTGCTGAATTTAAGTATCCTAAGTCGGTGGAGTTCCGCGACAGTTTGCCAAGGACTGGGCTTTGGAAGATAGCAAAGAATGTACTTAGGGATAAATACTGGAAGGGCTATGAGAGGAAGGTCCACTAAAAAATTCTGTTAGGAGGTGATGTTATGGTAAAGGTACTATTGTAGGAAAAGAAGGGGATAATGGAATGATAAATCTTTGGAGAAAAGGAGAGAAATTATGAAAATTAAAAGATTGTTGTTTTATGTAACGGTGATGCTGTTGGCCAGCATATTTGTTGTTAGTGCAATTCCTGCACAAACATCAGAAAAACCTGTTGTACTATCCTATGCGCACTTTTTTCCTCCTATGCATTTGGCATCGAAGGAGGCTAAGGATTGGGCTACGAAAATAGAAGAACGTACCAAAGGTAGGGTTAAGATAAACCTCTATCCCGCCGGAACGTTAATTCCGGCCGCAGAGGTTTACGATGGAACAGTTAAGGGTGCTACGGATATTGGAATGCACTGTCCAGCCCATTCTCCAGGGCGTTTTCCTCAACACATGATTACCAATCTACCCCTTGGGTATCCTTCTACAAGAGTTGCCACTCTTGTCATGAATGACCTCTATAAAAAGTTTAAATTTAAAGAAGTCGCTGATACTCATGTATTCTATTGGTATGCAACCGGAGTTGCTCAGGTCCACAGTAAGCGGCCGGTTAATACATTAGAAGATCTTAAAGGCATGAAAATAAGTGGTGTGGGTTTTAGTGCGAAAGTTTGCAAATTTTTGGGAGCTACTCCAGTAAGCATTCCAGTTAGTGAAGTTTACCTTTCCTTAGATAAAGGGATTACCGAGGGAAACATCAATCCTTATAACGTCTCAAAGGGATTTAAGATTGCTGAGGTGACAAAGTATACCACTGAAGCATCCCTTACTACCACATCATTTGTTATCGCTATGAACCAAAATAAGTGGAACGCCTTGCCTCCGGATATTCAAAAGATTTTCGAAGAGGTCAGTGCGGAAACTTTAAAAATTATCCAAGATGACTGGGAAGCAGATGCCAAAGAGGGTAAAGAGTATGCTTTGTCATTGGGCAACAAAATTATTACACTTCCACCGAAAGAGATGGCGAGATGGAGAGCAGCTGTGAAGCCCATGATAGATGAGTATATAGCAGAATTGGAAGCCAAAGGGTTGGCGGGGAGAGAGATCGTCAATGAGGCATTCCGCCTCGTTGAAAAATATAGTAAGTGAGCAAGTCAAGTGAAGTTCCCTGCCCACAGGGCAGGGCTTCCGGGTTAAGGCATTTACGATAAATGTTGCCGGCTATGACTCAATTCTGGAGTCTGTAACCCCTATCACTGTCTACGGGAGGCAGGAAAGGCGAGGCATTCAGACGACTTTCCCGTAACAATGCTGGAAAATGTTGAGGGAAAGTGAGTGGATAAACTATAGCATGGAATTCTCGAAAGTTCCAATTCACTTTTAACTTTCATAAGCTATAAGGAGCTGTTATGAAGTTCAAAAGATTGCTGACAACAGTTGATGCACACACAGAAGGGGAAGCTGTCAGGGTGGTTACTGGGGGAATACCTAATATTCCAGGAAAGACCATGTCGGGGAAAAGAGATTTTTTCAAACAAAATCTTAATCATTTAGCAACTTCTTTAGTGGATGAACCAAGAGGTCATAAAGATATGTTCGTTTGTATATTGACCCCTCCTGTTACAGATGAAGCAGCTTTTGGTATCATATTCATGTACCCAGGAGGATATATTAATATGTGTGGCCATGGCTCGATGGGAGTTGCAGCCGTTGCCATTGAAACAGGAATCGTCGAACCAAAGGAACCTGTAACCGAGATCATTATTGATACACCAGCTGGAATCATTCGTCCCAGAGTGAATGTTGAAAACGGTAGGGCAAAGAGCATTACTATACAAAATGTTCCTTCGTTTCCGTATAAAACAGAGACGATCGAGGTTCCAAATTTTGGTGAATTGCAAATTGATATTGCCTATGGGGGAAATTTTTTTGCAATTGTGGAAGCGAAACGCCTTGGGATCAAAGCTGATGTTGCTGGGATTAAGAGAGTAGAAACTCTTTTGGATCAAATCAAAGAATCTACTAATCAACAAGTGGAGGTTCAACATCCTGAAATAGATTATATCAAAGGGGTTAATTTGGTTTTAGTAAATGATACACCAACTAATCCAAAGGCCCATATCAGAAATATAAATTATGCAGGCAATGGAAATATAGATCGATCACCATGCGGAACGGGAACAAGCGCTAATATGGCTATCCAATATTTTAAAGGAAAACTTGGCTTAGGCGAAACTTTTGTCACAGAAAGCATCATCGGTACACATTTTTATGGGAAGCTTATCAAAGAAGTTAGTGTTGGAAGTATTAGGGCTCTCTTGCCAGAAGTAACCGGAAGAGCTTTTATCACAGGAATGCATCACTTTGTAATGGATGAAGACGATCCCTTTAAATATGGGTTTAGACTATAAAATGAATCGCCAGAAAAGACCTGGTACTATCTTTAAGACCTAAAATATCAAGATGTTTTCTTAGGTGAAAAGTTAGGGAGCCGAAAATGATTATACCGGATCATGTGGAGAAGAATGCAAGGTTATATTCTAATAAGACTGCAATTATTTTCGAAGATAGAAGGTGCACCTTTGACGAATTGGAAGAGAGGGTTTATCGGTTATCAAATGGTCTTCTTGGACTTGGAGTGGTAAAAGGAGATAGGGTTGCCATCATTCAGGACAATTGTTTTGAATATCCTGAATTATATTATGGGATTGGAAAGGCAGGGGCGATCATAACTCCTTTAAATTATCGGCTGACCGGCTCAGAATTGGCCTATTTATTGAACCATTCAGAGGCCAACACTTTAATCATAGGCAAAGATTTTATAGAAACAATTAAATCCTTTTTACCTGAACTCAAGTTCATCAAAAATTATGTATGTATCGGTGGTAAACCTGAGGGGATGATAAATTATGATGAATTGTTGAGCTGTTCGTTTACTAAGAACCCCGGGCAGAAAGTCCAGTCTGATGATGTTGCATCACTCATTTATACTGGCGGTACTACAGGCAGGCCTAAAGGCGTGATTCTGACCCACAAAAATTGGATGGCCAATGCGACCACAAACATCGTAGAATGGAAGCTTCAATCCGGAGAGATCGATTTGATCGTCACTCCTTTATTTCACGTGGGCAGCAGTTGGCCTCTGTTTGCTAATTTTATCATGGGAAATACTGAAATTATCTTGAAGCGAGTTGATATCGAGAATCTATTGAGGACAGTGGAGAGAGAAAGGGTGACCACTACCTTATGGATATCACCAGTCGTTAAACAAGTCATAAACTACCCAGACTTGGGAAAATACGATTTGAGTTCCTTAAAGTTAGTGATAACAGGAGGAGCCCCATCGAGTGAGTATCAATTAAGAAAATTGATAGAGGTAACTAAGTGCCGTCTCATGACTGGTAGTGGACAGACTGAAACAGGATGGACGACTAAGATTTGTGTGAATGACCATCTGGATAATCCCGAAAGAGTCTTGTCCGTTGGAACGGACGCTTATAAAATGGAGATAAGAGTTGTAGATGATCATGACCGTGATGTGGCTGCTGGCGAGGTTGGGGAACTAATTACGAGAGGAGATGGTGTGATGCAAGGATACTGGAAGATGCCCGAAGAGACCGCCCAGGCGATGAGGGGTGGTTGGCACCATACCGGAGACCTCGTCAGAATAGACGAAGAGGGCTATATCACTTATGTGGACAGAAAGAAAGATATGATTAAAACTGGTGGCGAAAACGTATTTTCACAGGAAGTTGAGGAGATTCTCTGCAAAAATAAAGCGGTGTTGGAGGCAGGGGTCATTGGGATCCCTGATGAGAAATGGGGAGAGGCAATTAAAGCCTTAATCGTTTTGAGGCCAGGAGAAAAAGCCACAGAGGAGGAGCTTATTGCTCATTGTAAGAAACATATTGCTGGGTTTAAGTGTCCAAAGTCGGTGGAGTTTCTTGAAAGTTTTCCAAGGACGGGGTTGGGGAAAATAGCCAAGAACGTTCTCAGGGATGAGTACTGGAAGGGTTACGAGAGGAAGGTTCACTAAAAAAGAGCTGGAAGGGGGTGATATTTGGATAAAGGGGTTCTCAGGGTAAGTGAAGGGTTAATGGAGTGATGACTCTTTGGAAAAAAGGAGGGAATTTATGAAAATTAAAAGATTATTGTTTTGTGTAATATTGATGCTGTTGGCTAGTTCGATTGGTAGTGGATATGCTCAAACTACCACAAAACCTATAGAAATAAGCTTCATGCATTACATGCCGGCTACGCATATAGTGCATATTAATATGGTGTTGCCTTGGGTGAAGATGATTGAGGAAAATACTAAGGGTAAGGTAAAATTTAATGCCGTCCCTGGTGCACTTCTTGCTAAAGCTGAAGATTTTATTTATGCTGTTAGTGCTGGTACCGTCGACATGGTGCACGGCTATTCTGGTTATACCCCTGGTCGCTTCCCTGTCAGCGATGTTTCTAGTCTTCCATTCCTAGGTGCCAATTCTACTATGGCTGCCAGTAAAGCCTTCATGGAGCTTTGGAGGACAGTCCCAGAGATCGCCAATGAATGGAAAGATATAAAGATCCTATGGTTTGAGACTCACCCCCCCATGCAACTGCATACATCCAAAAAACCAGTCCGCGCTCTGAGTGATTTAAAGGGATTGAAGATAAAGATTGCAGGGAAACCAGCCCCCTATCTTAAATCTTTGGAAGCTACTCCGATAATCATGGCCTCAGGCGAAGTCTACGAAGCATTGTCTAAGGGGGTAATAGACGGTACCATCTACCCTTGGACAGAAATGAGGGGCGGATGGCGTCTTGAAGAATTGAGCTTTTATCACACCGAATTAAACTTCTATACAATGCCATTTTTTGTGGCGATGAACTGGAAGAAATGGAATTCTCTGCCCACCGATGTCCAAGCGGTTTTTGAAAAATTTAGTGGAAATTTCGGTGTGGAGTTGTTTGCCAAGGCATGGGATCATGATGTTAAAGACGCTCTTGAATGGGTAAAAAAAATGCCGAAGCATGAATTCATATCTCTATCCAGGAGTGAATTGGAGAAAGCCAGGGATCTAATGAAGCCGCACTATGATAAGTGGATTTCTGATATATCTGCCAAGGGTATAAACGCTAAAGCGATCCTTGACAAAACCATTCGGCTTTCAGAACAATACTCCAAATAAGCTACCATGTGCTGAAGCCTTGGTTTCTCCGGTCAGAGACCTGAATGGCCTGAAAAGCCTCTGTTTCACTCCAATCCAGGTAGTCAGGAAACCTCGAGCTTAAAAATTCGGGGTTTTCTGACTAATTCTATAATAAGGATTTGAGTAAGTCTAATGAGTCTCGATAGCTGCCTTAAAAGGGATGGTGGGAAAAGGGGGTTAGAGTTTATGCACAAGTTGCTTAGTAGCATCGAGAATATTTTGACCTTTTTGGCCCTTGTTTCGACCTTCATCATGGTTTGTCTGACGACAGCCGATGCAGGAGGCCGATATCTCTTTAATCGACCGATCACTGGGTCCTATGAGATTACTGAAAAATATTTGATGGTGGCCTCTGTATTCCTGGCAGTGTGCTACGCCTATCGTGAAGGTGCCAACGTACGGGTGACCTTTTTGGTAGACCGCCTGCCAAAGCGAGTGAAGCTCCTTACCTACTACTTTGCCCAGATATTTTCCATTCTGTATGGTGTATTTCTTATTGTGGCCACGATCCCACACACTCTCAAAGTTATTGCCGATGGTTTGACTTTAAGCATATTGGATATCCCCTTGGGGCCGGCCCACATAATGGTTCCTGTGGGATTATTTTTCATGTCTTTACGGATGCTGCTCGACCTTTGGCAGGTAAAGAAAAGAAAATCTGGCCTCTTTAAAAAGCTCGAAGAAGAGGATTCTAAAATCACCTAAGTGTTTAAAAGACAGAAGGTGGGGGTTGAATTCGATGTTTTTACTACCCTTTATTGCCATGGTAATTCTTATGCTTTTGGGTGTACCTATCGCTTTTTCCCTCACCGGGTCTGGTATTCTGGGCCTCTGGCTCATAACAGGTGATTTGAACACGGTGATGAAAATCGTGGGAATGATACCCTACGGTATCGTGTCCCAATACGCCCTGTTGACCATACCGATGTTCATCGCTATGGCGCTTTTGTCATCATCGAGCGGTCTTGCCAACGACCTTTTTACTTGTGCGTCTAAATGGCTATCACATATACGGGGCGGTCTCGCGGTTGGAACGGTTTTTGCTGTCATGATCTTCGGCGCCATGTCAGGGGCAAGTACGGCAGCCGCCTCCGTGATGTCAAAAGTCGCCTTGCCGAATATGCGCCGTTTAGGTTATTCGGATGTCTTAGCGGCTGGTGTTGTTGGTGTTGGAGCCACAACCGACATTCTGATCCCTCCCAGCGTTGCATTGGTGATTTATGGCATTGCGACTGAGACATCGATTGGTAAGTTGCTCATTGCAGGAGTTATCCCTGGTATCGTTGTCTGTATTTTATTAATCTTTTGCATTTCTGTTTGGGTTACCATTAGGCCATCCGATGCACCCAACATCCAACGGGTGTTGTGGCCTGATCGCTGGGGGAGTCTATGGCGCATTTGGCCCAGTCTTTTGTTGATTGCAATGGTGATAGTCCTTCTCTACACAGGCGTCGCCACCCCGACGGAAGTCGGAGCCTTGGGGGCCTTTGTGGCAGGATTAATCGGTTCATTTTTTGGTCGTCTCAACTGGACTGGGGCTGTGGAGGCATTTAAAGGGACTCTGCGCATTGCAACCATGATCTTCGTAATTATTATCGGGGCTTCCATCTTTGGCACCTTCATCACCATGAGTCGAGTGCCGGATGCAGTCATAAATGCCGTTATTGAAATGAACCTCAACCGTTGGATTGTAATCATAGGGATTGTTATTGTCTACTTCGTCGTCAGCATGTTCATGGATGAGATCCCACTGCTGCTAATCACTTTGCAGTTGACGTTCCCCCTCATCATCAAGCTTGGATTCGATCCTATCTGGTACGGCATCATCTCGATGATGATGGTCTCGATGGGACTCATTTTCCCGCCCGTGGGCATGATTGCCTTTATCGTCAGCGCTGCTGGAAATGTTGACCTCGTGAAGGTCTTTAAAGGCACGAGCATATTAATGATTGCTATCATATTGGCGACCATCCTAATCATGGTCTTCCCTCAGATTGCCCTATGGCTTCCCTCGAAGATGCGTTGAAGGGAATAAAGTCAGCTAAACGGATGAGTCATCATTCGTGAGGAGAGTATGCGAGGATTGGAAGTATAATAAAAAGAAATTTGAAATAAATGACATTAAATGATTACCATTATAAAATGATTTTCGTATTTGATAAAACGCTTTGATAAGAGGAAAATAAAATGGCAACTGAGATAAAATCAGATGTGGAAAAATACGCTAAACGAACCTTTATGAAATACTCGACAGCTGACATCGGAAAGGATGCCGAAGGTGAAACACGGCTACTAAGCTGCAATGAAGCCATTGCAAGAGGGGCGATCGAAGCAGGCGTGAGGGTGGCGGCGAGCTATCCAGGCTCACCGGTAAATTATGTGATTGATAATTTAGTTAATGCTGCTGCTCTTTATCCATCGATGCATGTCGAATGGTCTGCCAATGAGAAATGTGCCTTTGAAGTTGCTTTAGGAGCATCATTGGCCAATTTGCGTTCCCTCTGTATCTTAAAACAGGTTGGATTCAACTGGGTTGTTGATCCCTTAGTTAACTGCGTGGTAAGGGGGCCACATGGGTTGGTGCTCGTAGTGGCCGATGACCCTGGTGCTGAGACGACCTCAGGGGAACAGGACAGTCGTTACCTGACAAAATTTGTGGAGATGCCTCTTCTGGAGCCAGCGACCATGCAGGAGGTAAAGGATTTCACAGCCCTTGCTTTCGACCTTTCCGACGAACTCCGTGTTCCGGTGATGGTGAGGATATTGGAGAGAATGGCTTATGGTAGAGGCCCGGTGGTGTTAGGAAAAATACTACATCGTCTCCGGGAGAGAAAAGCCCATATCTCTAACGAAGATCCTTGGAGTGTTGGCGGCAAGTTCCCACGGTTGACGGATATGGGAATGTCCTTAATCTATGGACACACCAATCTATGTCATATGAGATTTTATGGTGAAGCAAATAGAGAATTGGAGGATATGGTGGGGAAATTGCCTAAACTAAGTGAAATGATTAAGGCGATAGAGAGATTCCCCCACAATAAACTGATACTGAGGGATAAAACGAAAGTGGGAGTCATTGCTTGTGCCGAAGCCTATAACCAAACTATGGAAGCATTAAAGATTCTGGGTATGTCTGAGGAAGTGTCAATCCTTAAATTAGCGACGACTTATCCTTTGCCCGAAACTCTTCTTAAGGAATTATTGGCAAAAATGGAAGTCGTCTTGGTGGTGGAAGAGATCAGGCCATTTGTTGAGGAGCAGGTGAGGTCGATAGCTGCGGACCTGGAAAAACATGCAAGGATATTAGGGAAGCTGACTCGTGACATCCCGATCAGTGGAGAGTTAGACCGCAACACCTTGGGACGAACCCTTGGCCGAATACTGGGGAAGGGATTTAAACCCAAATCATCACCCGAAAGAATCAAGATTGCTCAAGATATCTTGGGAGAGCTGAACATACTTGAGGCGGCGAGGTCCTGTCCAGGGTGTCCGGAACATGCAGGACTCTTTGCTTTGAAAATGAAGGCCAAAGAGTTGGGAATCGATATTATTGGTGTGAATGACGATGGATGCCATTCCCTTTCCTCCCAACCCCCTCTTGAGATAGAAACTGTTTCTGTGACGATGGGTGCAGCAATTGGATCTGCCCTTGGTATTGCTCATTCTGGAGTGAAAGATAAAAAGGTGGTTGCCTTTATGGGTGACAGCACCTTTTTTCATGCAGGCCTTCCTGAATTGGTGAATGCGGTATACAATAAAACCAATCTATTGATTGTTATCTTGGACAATAAAAGCACAGCGATGACGGGTCATCAACCCCATCCGGGTGCCTTCGGCATCACCGCTACTGGGGAGCCTACAAAACTCATTGACATTGCCGAGATCTGCCGAGCTTTTCAGGTTGACTACGTTGGAGTCGCTGACCCTTATGACTATAAGCAGACACGTGCTGTTTTTGAGGAGGCTCTCAAAGCGAAGGGGGTTGCTGTCGTTGTTGTCCGGCGTACCTGTGCTCTGGTTGCCATTAGAGGAAAGTCAGAGGGATAAAGTGAGTACAAAACTATTAGGAGAATACCTATATCAGATTAATAAGGAGGCATGTCTCTCGTGGACAGTGGAAGAGTGTCCGGCTCAAGAGAAATGTCCGATAAAAATGGATATCGAGGGCTATATCGCTGCTATTGCCAAACGCCGCTTCAAAGAAGCACTGGATATTATTAGAGAGGTGACTCCATTTCCTGCCACTTTGGGTCGAATATGTGCTCACCCGTGTGAGGAGAAATGTAAGAGAAGTAAAATTGAGGAGGCGATCTCTGTCCGAGCTCTCAAACGATTCATAGCGGACTATGAACTCAGGAGCATCGTGGACAAGGTCACACCTTATCCAAGAACAAGGGAGAAGAAAGTAGCCGTGATTGGGTCTGGCCCCGCTGGCCTTACAGCAGCAATTGATCTGGTAAAACAAGGATATGGGGTAACCGTATTTGAGGCATCACCAATCGCTGGCGGTATGATGGCTAAAGCTATCCCTGATTTTATCCTTCCAAAGGAAGTCGTTGCCATGGAGGTCGAATGCATCAGGGAGTCTGGGGTGGAGATTAAGACCAATACTGTTGTAGGGAGAGATTTAATGATCGATGACCTCTTCGAGCAGGGTTATAAAGCCATATTTATTGCTACCGGAATGCCAAAAAGCCTAAATCTGAAATTGCCTGGCATCGATTCGGCTGGTATCTTTACAGCACTGCCTCTTTTAGAGAGTGCCAGATTGGGAAAAAAGGAGAAGCTTGGAGATAAAATTGTAGTGATAGGTGGTGGAAATGTAGCAATAGATGTTGCTAGAATGGCAATCCGTTGGGGAGTTAAAGAAGTGAACATCACCTGCTTAGAATCTCGAGCCGAGATGCCAGCTTTTGAATGGGAAATCGAGAGAGCGGAAGCCGAAGGAGTGAAAATTCACTGTTCTTTAGCGCCACAGCGCTTTATTTCTAAAGAGGGTAAGGTATCTGGAATTGTTTTTAGACGTGTGGAAAGGGTTTGGTTTGACTCTGAAGGTAGGATTAGATGGTCCTTGGAAGAGGGACCAGGCACTGAATCTATGATGGATTCTGACAATGTGGTCGTTGCTATTGGACAGACCACTGATTTATCTTATCTATCGAATAGTAGACTGGAGATAAGTAAAAGGGGGACGATTGTCGTTGACCCAGAAACACTGGCTACAAATAAGGCAGGGATTTTCGCTGGCGGTGATATGACATGGGGTTTAGGTACTGCTGTGGATGCTATGGCTGATGGGCATAAGGCTGCAATTTCTATTGTTCAGTATTTGAATGGGGAATATATGAACAAAAGTTTTAGCCCAGATATTAAAAAAATAACCATAACTGGAGAAGATAGAATACCAAAGGATGTAACTCCGAGAAGACGTCAAAGTATACCTGTCATACCCGTGGGGAGGGCTAATCGTAATTTTGAAGAAGTGGAAATGGGTTTTACTGAAGAACAGGCCGTCGCCGAAGCTGAGCGATGCTTAGAGTGCAAGACCTGTAATCGATGTATCAAGAATTATAGATGTATTGCAATGATTTGGCAGCCCAACGAGCTCTTGGCTCGCAGGTCCCCACAAATCGATTTAGATATTTGTGTGGGCTGCGGTATCTGTCCTCAGATATGCCTGTACGAAACGATCCTACCGAAGGAGTCTATCAAGTGAACAGAGAACTAAATATGGTGGTTTGTGGCTTAACTGGTCAAGGCCTGGTGATGTTCACCAGCATTGTTAGCCAGGCATTGTTTCTTGAAGGTTATAAAGTGCTAACCACTGATATCCCTCCGATAACACATAGATATTCTTCTACTTATAGCTTCATTAAGATGGGTGAAAATATTTATTCACCATCCATTTCAGAAGGAGAAGCTGATTTAATAGTTGCCTTTGAACCTCTTGAGGCATTGAGGGTGGGATTAAAGTATGTAAGTGAAGAAGGCATTATTATCATGAATGAGAAATCGATCGCAGAAAGCAGGATCTTTTCAGCAGATCTTTCGAATCCCGACGATTGTAAGTATCCAACCATTGAAGATATTTTAAATTATTTCAAGAGGGCAAAGATAAATAACATCCTACATTTTAACGCCTGGGATGTCGCCATCCAAAAGGCAGGAACCCCCCTTTCATTAAATATAGTCATGCTTGGGGCCACCGTAGGAACCGATAGGATTCCAGTTCATCCTGGAATCTTTGAACAAGCCATTGCGTCGACAGCCCCGAAAGGGACAACCGAGGCTAACCTGGAGGCTTTTCAAGCGGGAGTGCAAAAAGCTAAAGAGCTTCTGTCTTTACGGTCATAGACCTGTAGGTTTTGAAGGTTAAAATATAAAAGATGAATATATTACGGAAAAGAGGTGATCGGGACAATGACTGAAATTAAAAAGTGCGTTTGTATGTGGTGCCATGCACACTGTTGTGTTGCAGCCGAGGTCAAGAATGATAGATTGCTGGGAGTTTCGGTAGACGAAAGCTCCCACCGCGCTTCTTTCTTCTTTTCCATCACAAAAGCTTGTTCTCGGAGACCTGCAGCCACAGAGTGGTTTTACCATCCGGAACGATTAAACTTCCCAGTCAAGAGAGAAGGGAAGAGAGGAGAGAATAAGTGGAAGCAGATATCATGGGAACAGGCTTTGGATGAAATTGCGGATAAAATAGGAAAGACTATCAGTGAATACGGTCCAGAGACACTTGCCAGCGCAAGGGGAACTGGAAGGACATGTGACGAATACCGGGGAAGATTTCACAATTTACTTGAATCCCCAAATATCATAGGAGCACCCAATATCTTTTATGGCCCTACATCTGCCACATCGAATGCCATTATAGGCTAAGCCACCTGGCCCTTTCCATCCCTAAAAAGACAGGAGCCCTTTTACTAATCGGAGCGAATCGGTATAGTTATCCTGATGTTTGGAAGAGATTCTTGCAAGTCAAAGAGAGTGGTGCAAAGCTAATCGTCGTTGATCTGAGAAAAACAGAGGCGGCTGAGCATGCTGACAGAGGACGAACTCACAGTCAATGGAATTCTTGAATTACTTATTAAGTTGACCCTTCGACTGCGCCCATGCCCTGCTCTTCAGAGCAGGGACAAAGGCGCGCTCAGGGTCAACCCCTGCCTGCGGCAGGCAGGCTGAGCGTTCTACTGAAGCTCCGGCCTTAGGCCAGAGAAAGCCGAAGAGTTGACGTGTGAATTTAAATTATTGCCTGTTTTGTCTTGACAAGGAGAATCTGTTCTTTTATATTTTTGTGACTATAAAATTAATTGATCTCAGTCATTAAAGAGTTGTGAGGACCCAGACAAATAACTCGGGGGAGGAAAGAAATGCGACTGCCTAAGTTCAAGTTTATCCAACCGCACTTGCTCGAAGAGGCTTGCTCTATCCTGGGAGAGCACGATAGGAAGGCAGCCATCCTGGCCGGGGGCACTGCCCTCATGGTTGCCCTCCGTTACAGACTCAGCAAACCCGGTGTTGTTATTGGCCTGAAGGGATTGAATGCACTGGATTACGTGCGGCGGAACGGGGGCGGCGGACTTGCTATTGGTGCTATGGTCACTTTGGAGACTCTGGAGAAATCCCCCTTTGTCTTAAATGGGTACGCTCCTCTATCTCAGGCCATCAAACTTGTGGCCCTTCCTTCTATCCGCCATGTGGCCACCATCGGTGGAAACCTCTGCCTTGACACCCGATGCATCTACTACAATCAGTCTGAGTTCTGGAGAAATGCGCTGCCCGCTTGCTTCAAGCGGGGGGGAGATGTCTGTCACGCAGTCGAAAAGGGCCGACGTTGTCAGTCAGTTTACCAGGGTGATCTGGCTCCAGCTCTGATAGCGTTGGGAGCTGAGGTGAAGATTGTCTCAACGAACGGCGAAAGGGTGATCCCTTTGGCCGAGTTCTTCACCGGGAGAGGCGAGAAGCCTAACGTTTTGAAGCCGGACGAAATACTGGCGGAGGTCCGGATCCCTTCTTCCGACTCTAACACTGCTGGCGCCTATGAGAAGCTGCGCGTGCGTGAAGGCATGGATTTTCCATTGGCCGGAGTAGCCGTTGTGGTGAAAATGAAAGGGGGTGGCACCATCGACCGAGTCAAAGTCGTCTTGGGAGCGGTGGGGTCTTCCCCGATAAGTGTGGTCAAGGCCACAGAATTTCTGGAAGGCCACAAGCCCACAGAAGATCTGCTCCAGAGTGTGGTTCAAGAAGCCCTGAACAATGCGCGGCCAGTGGGCAACCTGTCTATGGATGCCAGCTATCGCAGGAAGATGGTGGGAGTGCTTTTAAAGCGGGCTCTACGACGAGTGCTATCGATAGCCCCCACCGATTAGGTCTTAATGAACCTTCAACACGGAAATAGAACCACCCCCCTCCCTCACCCTCCCCCTCTGAGGGGGAAGGGGTGGGGGTAAAGGAGAACCATGGAGAAGATTCTGGTTTCGCTAAAGATAAACGGAAGAGAGGAAAATCTTGAAATCGCTCCTCACAAGACCCTCCTGGAGGTTATCCGGGAAGATCTACAACTTACTGGAACCAAGTGCGGTTGCGAGGATGGAACCTGTGGTGCGTGCATGGTCTTGCTGAATGGGGCACCGGTGCGTTCCTGTTTACTTCTGGCAGCGGAAATTCAGGAACAAGAAATTGTCACCATCGAAGGGTTGTCCGACGGAGAACGGCTGCACCCGGTTCAGGAGGCATTCGTCAAATACGGAGCCATTCAATGCGGGTTCTGCAGCCCGGGCATGATACTTTCGGCCAAGGCGCTATTGGACAAAAATCCTGTCTCAAGTGAGTGGGAAATTCGGGAGGCCCTCTCTGGGAATCTGTGCCGGTGCACTGGTTACACCAAGGCCATCGAATCAGTGATGACCCTCACCGGCCAGCAAGCCCCATTGTTGCAAAAGAAAGATGTGTTTCCAGAGCATTCAGTGGTAGGTAAGCGCATACCTCGGACCGACTCTGTCCCAAGGGCTATAGGTGAGGCCAAATTTTCCGCCGACCTGTACTTGCCGGGCATGCTTTACGCTAAGGTGCTTCGCAGTCCATACGCCCACGCCAGGATATTGAATATCGATACGAGCAGGGCTGAGAAGCTTCCCGGAGTAAGGGCAATCATCACCGGCAAGGATGCGATACCCTACCGGTGGGGTGTGTTCGCTTATACGCGAGATATGCAGTTGCTTCCTATGGACAAGGCGAGATACTTTGGCGAGGAGGTTTCGGCTGTTGCTGCCATCGACGAGGAAACAGCTCAAGAGGCCGTAGACCTGATCAGGGTGGAGTGGGAGCCTCTGCCGTATGTTCTCGATGCCGAACAGGCCTTACTCGAGGGCGCTCCTAAGCTTCATGAGGACAAACCCGGAAACGTCAGCGTTCGCATCTTCGTGAATGAAGGGGATGTTGATAGATCTCTGGCCGAGTCTTATCTCGTGCAGGAAGACCGCTTCTCGTCTCCAGAAGAAAGTTATTGCCAGTTGGAACCTTACGCCGTTTTGGCGAGCTTCGACAGCACTGGGCTGGACATATGGTGTCCAAATGCAGGTCCTCATATGAAGGCAAGACCACTCAGCAATGCCCTTGGCATACCTACCTCGGACGTGCGTGTCCGGAAGGTCACTGTCGGCGGGCATCACGGCGGTAGATCCGAGGTTTCGCCAGCGGATTTCATGGCCGCTCTCCTCTCAAGGAAAGCCCGACGTCCTGTTAAGCTGGTCTATACCCGTGAGGAAAACTTCAACTGTGTGCGGCAGGTTCACGGCGCCACAACATATTCTAAGGTAGGAGTCGATCGCGAGGGCAGAATCAATGCGATCGATATGAAAATCATTATGGATGGGGGAGCTTATGCGAGCACAGGCCCGATCGCTGCATCGGTCGCCTACACGTCGATTGAAGAGGCTTACAAGTTTTCAAATCTGCGTTACGAAGCCATAAGGGCCTACACAAACAAACCCCCACGTGGAATGTACCCGCATCATCCGCGGACAGCCTATGCTGGATTGGAGATGCAGTTCGATAGGCTTGCTGAGAAACTTGGGATGGACCCCCTCGAGTTCAGGATTAAGAACGCCGTATACGAGGGCTACGTTACTCCTACAAAGACTGTAATAACCTCCTGTGCGGAAATAGAAACCATGCGCCTGGCAACAGAGAAGGCTGGCTGGAAAGAGAAAAAGGGTCATTTACCGCCTGGCCGTGGCATAGGTATGGGCTGTGGCGCTGTAATCGTTGGATTCCCAATGGGCATCCGCGGAGGGTCCGCTGCTTTTGTGAGGTTCAATGAGGATGGCGATGCTACAGTGATTTCAGGAGTTGCGGATAACGGGCAGGGCAACGACAGCATGATTTCTCAGATCGCCGCCGAGGAATTGGGAATCCCGCTCGATCGAATTAAAGTGGTTACTGCTGATACCAGTATGACCCCGGCCGATCAGGGAGCCTACTCCCAAGCTTCTACGGCCCTTTCTGGTGGTGCGGTAAAGGCAGCGGCTGCCGACGCCAAGAGACAGCTCCTGGAGGTTGCCGCCCAAATGATGGAGGCTAACAAGGATGACCTGGTGGCGCGCGATGGCCGTATTTTCATCAGGGGAGTTCCGGAAAAGTTCATCGACATCGCTAAAGTGGCCAGAATGGCTCTGGCGCAGAATCGAGCGATCCTGGGGCGCGGTGACCGCTGGGCCAATGCCGATCCCAAGCGGGAGTGGGTCAAAAACCCGCGTGGGCAAATAGCCTCCGCATTTTCCTTTGGCACGGCCGTGGCCGAGGTGGAGGTGGACACAGAAACCGGCAAAGTGAAGCTCCTCAATATGGTGGCGGCCCATGACTGCGGTTATCCTATCAACCCTCTGGCTGTCGAGCAGCAGATCCAGCGCTCCGCAATGGAGGCGGGCCCAAAGGGCGTGCTCATGGAGAAGCATATGTGGACCGGAACCGGGCAGAACCTTAATGCCAACTTCGCTGACTACTGGTTCCCTCTCTCCACAGACGTGCCCAACATCGATACCATCTTTGTGGTCTCCAACGATCCCTTTGGCCCGTTTGGCGCTAAAGATGGAGGCTTGTCCATAGCAGCGGCTATGACCGGTGCGGTGGCCAATGCCGTGCAGAATGCTATCGGCGTTATGCCTAAGGAGCTTCCCGTAACGCCCGAAGTTGTTCTGCGAATGTTGGAGGGAAAGGAGTCTGTCAAATGAAAGTCCACAAGTTCGACCACATCTGCATTGCCGTAAAGAACCTCGAAGAGGCGCGCAAACAGTACGAGGGGATACTGGGCATTGAACCCGACATCCTCTACGTGGCCAATAGCGAAAAGATCAAAGTAGCCCGTTACTACCTGGGTGATGTTGCTCTCGAACTGATGGAATCAACCTCTCCTGATGGAGAAGTGGCCAAATTCATCGACAAGAGGGGAGAAGGGGTTTTCCTCATCTCCTACCGGGTGGAAAACGTGCAGGAAGCCCTGGATGAGCTCAACTTGAAGGGATACCGGACCATTGACAAGAAGCCACGGAGCATCATGGGTCAGCGCTTCGCTTTCATCAATCATCCCAGGGAGATGTGCGGAGTCCTCTCCGAGATTTGTGACCGGGGAGATTGAGAGTAAGATAAAATCAAGGTCACAGACCTTCTCTAATAAGAAGTGACATTGGAGACCCTTCTTTGATGTCACCTTCATTCCAGTTAATATCCTTAATCTCTCCCTCTGTGTTTTCAATTTGGATAAAGAACTCAGGAAACTCCATTGTTTCAAAACTTGCTAATCATCTGTTTTTATGTTAATTAATTAACTCTAATAATTTTGAAGAATTAGAATATCTTTGACAGCTCCTCATAGAAGGTGAAATCAATGGATTATCGCGATACGCTTAATCTCCCCCAAACCGATTTTCCCATGAAAGCCAATTTGGCCAAGAGAGAACCTGAGATACTGAAAGGATGGGAGGAGGGGGGAATTTACCGCAAATTATGTCAAAAGGCAAAAGGAAGGACGAAATATATTCTTCACGATGGACCTCCTTATGCCAATGGAAATATTCATATCGGAACTGCATTGAATAAAATCCTAAAAGACTTCATTGTGAAATCGAAATTTATGGCAGGGTTCGATAGTTATTATGTTCCGGGATGGGATTGTCATGGGTTGCCTGTAGAACATGAGGTTGAAAAGAGCCTCGGTAAAAAGAAAGAAGAGCTTTCGCTTGTTGAAATCCGGAAGCGATGCCGAAATTACGCAGCCAAATTTGTAAATATCCAGAGGGAAGAATTCAAACGGCTTGGGGTCTTTGGTGATTGGGAGAACCCCTATCTCACTATGAATTTTGGTTATCAGGCAACCATCGTCAGAGAATTCGGAAAATTTCTTTTGAATGGGTCGGTTTATAAAGGGAAGAAACCTGTCCACTGGTGTCCAACTTGCAAAACAGCATTGGCCGAGGCAGAAGTGAAATATGAAGACCACCAATCTCCATCCATCTATGTAAAATTCAAGATGGTCTCCACCCCCTCCCATCCCTCCCCCCTCGAGGGGGAGGGTAAGGGTGGGGGGGATATCGGAGACGTATTCCCCGGCCCCAAGGGGAAACCTGTCTTCGTCATCATCTGGACCACCACTCCTTGGACGATTCCTGCCAATTTGGCCATCGCCTTTCATCCTGATTATAATTATGTCGCTGTGGATGTAGGAAAGGAGATTTATCTCTTAGCAGATGCTTTGCTGGAGGAGGTGATGGGGAAAATTGGTATTAAAAAATATGAAGTCATAGAAAAATTTCCTGGGAAGAAGGTGGAAGGCCTCAAATGCAGGCATCCCTTCCTTGAACGCGATTCGATCCTCATCCTTGCGCCCTATGTAACATTGGATGCCGGGACGGGATGTGTCCACACCGCACCCGGCCATGGCCAAGAAGACTACGAGATTGGAGTCCAGTACGGCTTGGAAATTTATAGCCCCGTGGACGATGATGGTCGATTTACAAAGGATGTTCCTTTTTTCGCAGGACAATTTGTGCTTGATGCTAATTCCGCTGTAAATAAAAAGCTTGCCGAGGTTGGAGCCCTTCTAAAAGAGGAGATGATGATCCACTCTTACCCCCATTGTTGGCGTACCAATGACCCCATCATTTTTCGAGCGACAGAGCAATGGTTCATCTCCATGGATAAGAAAGGATTGAGGGAAAATACCCTTAGATCAATCAATGAAGTAACCTGGATTCCTCCCTGGGGTAGGGACCGGATCTATGGAATGATTGAGAACCGGCCAGATTGGTGTGTCTCCAGACAGAGGGCTTGGGGGATTCCCATCACAGTCCTTTACTGTGATTCCTGCAAAAAACCCTTGGCCACTCAGGAGACAATCCAATATGTTGCCAAGCTTTTTGAGGAGAAAGGAGCGGATATCTGGTTTGAAGAAGAAGTCGATCGCCTTATCCCAAAAGAAACCCATTGTGCTCAATGTGGAGGGAGAGAGTTTACAAAAGAGATGGATATTCTGGATGTCTGGTTCGATTCAGGTGTCTCCTATGCAGCTGTCTTAGAGAAACGGGATGAGCTTCAATTTCCAGCAAGCCTCTACCTTGAGGGAAGTGACCAGCATCGGGGATGGTTTCATAGCTCACTTTTAACCTCCGTTGGGACAAGAGGCCATGCCCCTTATTTTTCTGTCCTCACCCATGGATTTGTGGTGGACGGAGAAGGCAAAAAGATGTCCAAGTCCGCAGGAAATGTAATCGCCCCCGAAGAAGTGATTAATAAATTAGGAGCTGATGTCTTAAGGCTTTGGGTGGCTGCAGAGGATTACAAAGATGATATTAAGATCTCTAATGAGATTCTGAGACGATTAGCAGATGCCTACTTCCGGATTCGAAATACTTACCGTTTCCTTTTAGGCAACCTCTTTGACTTTAATCCTGAGAAAGATAGGGTTCCATATCAAGAACTCTATGAGATTGACCGATGGGCCCTTCACCGGCTTCAAAAATTGATCTCCAGAGTCAGAGATGCCTACGAACGGTTTGAGTTCCACGTCGTTTATCATAGCGTCCAAAATTTTTGTGCGGTCGAAATGAGCGCTCTCTATTTCGATATTTTGAAAGATCGACTCTATACATTTTCAAGCTCATCTCGGGATCGGAGGTCTGCTCAGACTGCCCTTTACGAGATTTTAAAAACCCTCACCTGCCTCATGGCTCCTATTCTCTGCTTTACAGCTGAAGAAGTGTGGAAATCCATTTCTGGAGAAAAGGGGTCGGACAAAGCCGAAAGCGTTCATCTAACGCCCTTTCCTGAGATGAAGAATGAATATTTAGATAATGCCCTGAATGAGAAATGGGAACGAATTTGGGAAATTCGTGCAGTAGTGACCAAAGCCCTGGAAGAGGCCCGGAAAGAGAAAAAAATTGGCCTCTCTCTGGATGCGCAGGTACATCTCTATGTTCCAGAAATGGTCTTTCAATTTCTCCAACCCTTTCAAAAGGATCTGAAGTCAGTCTTTATTGTTTCATCAGTCACTCTTCACCCTGCCATCTGTGGCACAAAAGATGAAAAAGAGGTGAGGGTAGAGGTGCTTCGTGCAGATGGGAAGAAGTGCGAACGGTGCTGGAACTATGATGTGAGCGTTGGAGACCATCCGGATCACCGAACGATCTGTAAGAGGTGTATCGAAGCCATTCAGGGGTGACTCAATTGCGGATTTTGGATTGCGGAATGAGAATCCCCCCTTACCCCCCTTTAGTAAAGGAGGGATGGGGGGATTTGATAATAAAGATGTGAAATGAAACGAAAGTATTGGGTACTCTTGATCACCTGTTTCGTGGTGCTCTCCTTGGACCAATGGACCAAGTACGAGGTTCAACAGAAGCTCTATCTCCATCAAACCATAAAAGTAATCAATGGGTTTTTCAATCTTACCCATCTGCGAAACACAGGAGGGGCATTCGGGATCTTTGGGGGAGAGAGAGGAGGGCTCGGGTCTTTATTCTTCATAGTGGTTTCCCTGATTGCCATAGGAAGCATTCTCCTCTTTTTCTTAAAGATGAAGGAGGATGAGAAGAGCCTTTCTCTCCCGCTTTCTCTGATTTTAAGTGGGGCAATTGGGAATCTCGCCGATCGTTTATTTTACGGGGAGGTGGTCGATTTCCTCGATTTTTACCTCTTCTCTTTTCATTGGCCTGCCTTCAATGTTGCAGATTCCTCCATCACTATTGGCATCGGTTTGATGGCCTTCAATCTAATATTCCAAGATCGAAGGAGAAGCGCCAAATCCCAAGCACCAGATCCCAAATAAATTCTAGCCAAAAATATTTGAAATTTCCCCTCACCCCCACCGTTCGGCTGAGCTCACGACGAAGCCCTCTCCCCCAAGGGGAAAGGGGAAGCCTGCCCGCCGAACAAGTTCTTTGGCAGGCGGGGGTGAGGGGTACACAAAATGTTAGAAGAAAATTCTCAAATTTAACCATGTAGGAATCCAATGATCCAAAACCTAAAATATTGTTTCGGTCATTTGAAATTGGTGATTGGAGATTGTTTACCCTGTTAAATATATTAATTGCCAAGGCTCTGACTCTTTTTCCATTGAAGATCTTTTAGAATAGTTGATGTTTTGAAACATTATTTAACAGGGTGAAGAATTTGAAATTTGTTATTTAGGATTTATATAATTATGTATCCCATCCTATTTAAAATAGGCCACTTCACTATTTATTCTTATGGTTTCTTAATCATCATGGGTTTTGCTGTAGCGGGGTTTCTTGCTACCCTGAAAATAAAAAAATCAGATATCAGAATTTCGTTTGAGAATGTAGCGGATCTCTTCTTTTACACCGTCTTATTAACCATCATCGGATCGAGATTGATGTTTGTCTTGATTAACTTCGAGCTGTATCGCCAACAACCAATGCGGATATTTAAAATATGGGAGGGGGGATTGGTCTTTTATGGAGGTCTCATCCTCGCGATCATCTTTTCAATCTGGTATATGAGGCGGCACAAATTGCCCATCTGGAAAATAGCTGACCATATTTCTCCTCTGATTAGTTTGGGCCTCTTTTTTGGACGGATAGGCTGCTTTTTAGCCGGATGCTGTTATGGAAAAGAGACCTCTCTTCCCTGGGGGGTTACCTTTACAAACCCTAACTCGTTAGCCCGGTTGAATGTTCGGCTTCATCCTACCCAACTCTATGAAGCAGCGATTGCCTTAGCCATTTTCTTTTTTTTAAATTGGAGAGAGAAGAAAAAGACGTTCGATGGCCAAATATTTTGGCTCTTCCTCTTCATGTATGCAGTGACCAGATTCTTTACAGAAATGCTGAGAGGTGACCCGAGGGGGTCTCTTTTCAGTGCCCTCCTCTCCACCTCCCAAGGGATTGGAATATTTTTGGCGATCATATCCTTTTTTATGTTATTTTATCTTAAGAAAGGACAGGGAGGAAATGGGAAGAATGGCAGTTTTGGAAATCCTTAAATATCCCCATTCACTATTGAAGAAGAGATCCAAGGAGATTGACCAGATCGATGGAGATGTAAAGAAGTTGATTCATGATATGATGGAAACGATGTATGACGCCAATGGGATCGGATTGGCTGCTTGCCAAGTGGGTGTTCCTAAAAGAATGATCGTAGTCGATGTTAGACCGATTGATCCAAAACAGAGTCTCTTCGCTATGATCAATCCAGAGGTGATTTCTGAAGAAGGTGAAATAGACCATGAGGAGGGATGCCTGAGCGTACCTAATTGTTTAGAAAAGGTGAAGAGGAAGGAGAAGATTCATGTCCGGGGGCTCTCCCTGGAAGGCAAGGAATTAGAAGTTTTTGCTGAGGGGATATTGGCCTTCGCTCTCCAACATGAGATCGATCACCTCAATGGAGTCCTCATCCTGGACAGAATCAGCCGGCTGAAGAGGGAGATGTATCGGAAAAAGTTGAAGAAAGAAAAACAGAAGGAAGAAAGAGATTGATTGCATCCCCTTGGCGAATTATTTTCTTTGGGACACCTGATTTTGCAATCCCTTCCCTAAGAGGTCTCCTCGAGGGGCGAGATGAAGTGGTGGCAGTCGTCACACAGCCAGACCGGAGCAAAGGAAGAGGACGTAAAGTCATTCCTCCTCCTGTAAAGGAATTTGCTCTCCAAAAGGAGATAACTCCATTCCAGCCCGAAAAGGTCAAGGAGGAATGGTTTCAGGATATTCTCAAGGGGCTTCATCCCGACCTCTTTGTTGTGGTAGCTTTTGGTCAAATTTTACCACGATCGGTCTTAATCATTCCCAAATATGGAGGGATCAATCTTCATGCATCCCTTCTTCCTAAATATCGTGGAGCAGCTCCAATTGCTTGGGCAATCTTAAATGGGGAGAAAGTGACAGGAGTGAGCACCATGATGATGGATGAAGGAATGGACACTGGAGAAATCCTTCTACAGGCTGAAGTTCCAATTGGGGAAGAAGAGACCGCTGAGACACTCCATGATAAGCTTGCCTCTTTAGGGGCGCAATTATTGATGGAGACACTGGAGAAGATGAAAAAAGGGGATCTCTGTCCAATCCCTCAAGATCATTCAAAAGCTACATTTGCTCCTCCCCTTAAGAAAGAGGATGGATGGATTGATTGGAAAAAAGAAGCCGAAAAGATTTCTCGCCAAGTCCGTGCCTTCAATCCATGGCCAGGGGCATTCACGGAATGGAGTGGTCATTTATTAAAGATATTTTTAGGAGAGGTTCGACATGGAACGCCGAAAGGAGAAACAGGAGAGGTCCTCTGGGTAGGATCGGATTTCATCGAGGTGGAGACAGGAAAGGGATCCTTTCTCATTAAAGAGGTCCAATTGGAGGGTAAGAGGAGAATGGGCGTTCGGGATTTTCTCTCCGGGCATCCCATTTCTGTTGGAACCGTCTTCCCCTCACCCCCGTCGTTCGGCTGAGCTCACGACGAAGCCCTCTCCCCAGTCAATAAGACCCGACCGCGGGCAGGGAGAGGGGAAGCCTGCCTTCGCCTGTCTGTCGGCAGAAAGGGTAGGCAGGGGTGAGGGAGGGGGAGCATGATTTTGGAGCCAAGACCTAAGAAGAGAATTTTCATTGGTTTATTAGTCTTAACCTGTTTGATCCTCTTTTTTTTCATCTTTCTACTCTGGTATGTCCCCTTGGTTGGATTAAAGAATATACATCCTCTCCTTCCACTACTCTTCACCACTGCACTTGCCATCTTGGTCTTTTTTATGCTTTCCGGAGGTCTGCTTCTCATTCTCACCATTCTATGGAGAAGGGATCTCCTCTTCTCCCATAAGCTCAGAGGTATTGTGACAAAGATCCTTTTCCCTTTTATGATCCTGATGGGAAAATTGGTGAGGGTATCGAAAGAGAAGGTCCAGCAATCATTCATCGAGTTGAATAACCATCTGGTTCGGTCCAACCACCATCGAACAAAGCCCAATCGATTATTAATCCTCCTTCCCCACTGCATACAAGATTTTGATTGTCAGATTAAGATCACAGGGAATGTCAAAAACTGTAAGGGTTGTGGAAAATGTGAAATCAAGGATCTGATCCAACTGGCTGACCAATATCAGGTAAAGATTGCAGTGGCCACGGGGGGGACATTGGCGAGGAGAATCATTGTGGAGAACAAACCTGAGGCCATTGTGGCCGTAGCCTGCGAACTTGACCTGACCAGTGGTATTCAGGACAGTTATCCAATTCCGGTGATTGGTATACTAAATGAACGTCCCAGTGGTCCTTGCATCAACACCAAAGTGGATATCCAAAAGGTAAAGGAAGCACTTTTAGACTTCCTCGAATCCAAATCCTCCCATTATCCCCTTCTTTAATACCTGCCTGCCGCAGGCAGGGAGGCAGGGGGCAGGGGGATGAAAGATTTGACAAATTGTGTGGAGATGATTATACTTTTTTCAAAAAAAGGAGGTTGGTTGTAAATGAACCATTTTAAGACTTTTCTTTTGATGTTGGTTTTAACGGCGCTTTTCATCTTGGTGGGGAGTGCAATCGGAGGAAAGAATGGGGTGATTTATGCCTTCGTCTTGGCTGCCATGATGAATTTTTTCGCCTATTGGTTCAGCGACAAGATCGTTCTCCGGATGTATGGAGCACAAGAGGTTTCGCAAGGGGAAGCACCTGAACTTTACCAGATCGTTGGGGAGCTGACGAACAAAGCCAGTCTTCCAATGCCAAAAGTCTATATTATGGAAAACGATACCCCTAATGCTTTTGCAACGGGAAGGAATCCGGAGCATGCTGCCGTTGCCGTGACGACAGGAATTCTCAGGATTTTGTCCAGAGATGAATTAATGGGAGTAATCGGACACGAACTCTCTCACATCCGTCACCGGGATATCCTTATCAGTACGATTGCAGCCACTATCGCAGGAGCAATTGGTATGCTCGCCAGAATGGCTCAATTTGGGGCACTCTTCGGGGGGGCTCGCTCGGATGAAGATGAAGGAGGTGGAAGAAACTTCATTGCCGTGCTTATCTTCAGCATGATCGCCGCCTTTGCAGCCATACTAATTCAGATGGCGATTTCCCGTTCAAGAGAATATTTAGCCGATGAGGGTGGGGCCCACCTCAGCCATCCCCTTTCATTGGCAAAGGCTTTAGGCAAGCTGGATATGGCCGCTCAACGGATTCCCATGGAGGCCAACCCTTCCACTGCGCACATGTTTATTGTTAATCCATTAAGAGGGGGAGGGGTTCTTTCCCTCTTCAGCACCCACCCACCGATCGAAGAGAGAATTGCCAGACTCGAGGAGATGGCAAGGACAGGAAGGTTTTGATTAAAAAAACCCCGAGAGCGATCTGCCTCGATATTTTAAATCAGGTTGAGGAGGTTGATCGCCATCCCGATCGCCTCCTCACCGACTCCTTCAAACAATATCGACATCTCACCTCTCTCGATCGAGCTTTTCTCACTGAATTGACCTACGGGGTTCTTAGGTGGAGGTTAAAACTCGATTGGGCAATCCGCCATTTTTCGAAAATCCCTTTTGAAAAAATTGAATTAGAAACCCTCAATATCCTACGTCTTGGACTCTATCAAATCCAGTTTTTATCGAGGACTCCTTCCTCTGCCGCAGTGAATGAGTCTGTGGAATTAGCCAAAAAGATTCGAGGCAGGGGTGGAGCCGGTTTTGTCAATGCTGTGCTCCGCTGCATCATTCGGCAAAAGGGGATGGTTCCTTACCCGGATATCAAAAAGGATTCAGCACTCCATATCTCTATTCTTCAATCCTATCCTATCTGGTTGGTTCGAAGATGGGTGAAAGAAATGGGTGTTGAAGAGACCGTGAAGGTCTGCACGATCAATAATCAGATTTCGCCCCTGACCCTTCGAACTAATACCTTAAAAATGAGCAGAGAGGATCTCATTGAAAAGTTGAAGGCTAAGGGATTGATGCCATTCCCAACTCAATTTTCAGAAGAAGGTATCGTGTTGAATAATCCTCCCCCCGTCTCCGAACTACCCTTTCTTAAAGAAGGCTTTTATATCATTCAGGATGAGGCCTCTCAACTGGTCACAACCTTATTGGATCCAAAACCAGGAGAAAGAATCCTTGATGTCTGTGCTGCACCTGGAGGAAAAACCACTCATATAGCTCAAAGAATGAGGAACGAAGGGGAAATTTATGCCTTGGATCTCACAAAGGGAAAGTTAGCCATGATTGAAGAAAGTTGTCATCGATTGGGGATAAAGATTGTGAAGACAATGAGAGGGGACGGAGCCCAATCGCTTTCATTTCCTGAAGGATTAAAGTTTGATCGAATATTGGCAGATGTCCCCTGTTCTGGATTTGGAACGCTTCAGAGGAATCCAGATTTAAAATGGAAGAAGGGAGAGGAAGATCTTAAAAGATTGAGTCAACTTCAATCTTCGATATTGAAAAATATTTCCCATTATTTAAGAGATGGAGGTGCTTTAGTTTATAGCACCTGCACAGTCTTTCACGAAGAGAACGAAGATGTGGTAGAGGGGTTTTTAAATGAATATCCAATTTTCCGATTGGATCAGATCGATAAAATCCTACCCGAGAAATGTCACTCTTTTATCAAAAACGGATATTTCAAAACATTTCCTCCCCAAGATGGAATGGATGGATTTTTTGTCGCCAGATTGGTTAAAAAAGTTGGTTAAATGTAGTCATATCTGGGCTATTGAAATATTTTCAGAATTCTGATATTCTGAATTCAGATAGAATATGGGAGGCTTAAAATGCAAATCATGAAGCCGTTAACTACAGAAATCAAGTCTCGTGGTCAACTCACCATTCCAAAAAAAATAAGGGTCATGGGTCATCTTGAAGAGGGGCAAGTCGTTTCAATCATACCGGTCGGCGACTCTGTCATTATAACCCCCAAAAGACTTGAACTGGATGAAGCAAGAAGAGAGATGAGAAAATTATTGAAAGCGACAGGCCTATCTGAGGAAGATCTCCTGAAAGGGCTTCAAGAAGAACGAGAGAGACTATTCCAAGAAACCTATGGCAAAAAGAATCGTTAGAGTTTTTCTCGATTCAAATGTTATCCTCTCTGGTCTCCTTTCTGATAAAGGTGCACCGCGCACCATTCTCGACTTATTAACCCTTAAACTTCCCTTTCTTGTTTGTTCAACGGGGAGATACAATCTTATGGAAATTGAACGAAATTTAAAAAGGAAGATGCCTGAAATACTCTCTGTGTATAAGAGGTATCTTCCGAAGTTAGATCTCAAAATCATCTCCTTGCCTCGACCAGAGGAGCTAAGGGAATTTTATGGAAAGATTACAGATAAGGATGTTCCGGTCCTTGTTTCAGCCATCCGAAGCAAGACAGACTTTCTTGTAACAGGAGATAAACAGCACTTTCAAAAGCTGAAGTCACCAGAGGATTACTCATTTAAAATAGTGACACCGTCCGAATTTATAGACCTCATCCTTCCTGAGGTTCTCAAAGAGATTGGGAAAATAGATTGACACAGAGAGCCCCTTGTGTCGACTTTAACAAAAGTTTTAATCTTACCCTACTTTGGAAAAGGTGGAGGGGATTTAAGGAAGGTAAAAGGGAGGGTAATCTTTATCACTATTTCCCCCCTCCCCCTCGAGAGAGGAGGATATAGGATCATGGAGCGATTAATAGGATCACGAAATGGATTGATGATCCTGTTAAAAAGTTATAACTGATAAACATGATAATAAACCCAGAAACTTGGTAATAAACCTATTAATAAATTTTGATCCTCATTCCTCACAACTTTCTCACCTGATGGGAGAGGGTGTGGGTGAGGGGAAAAATTTTCTACCTCCCCTTAGTAAAGGAGGGATGGGGGATTTTGAGGAGTTGACCACTGATCACTTATCACTGGCCACTGTTTCTATGAATCTTGAAAAGACAGAGATTTGGATCACCACTGAAAAACAATTAGAGTTCAAGGACGGCCGCGCCATCCGCGGATATTTTTGCAAAAAATAATTCGTGATATAATGTTAAAAACAAAGGGAAAGTGGATGGCTTTAAGCCGAAATTATTGAGAATGATGTAGGATATTAATAAATTAAAATCCTTAGGAGGATAAAAGATGGGTGAAGCCTTAATCGTTTGTGACCCAGAAATTCTAAATGGAAAGCCTATTGTTAAGGGGACTCGCATATCCGTTGCGTTAATAATGCAATGTATCGCCTCAGGTATGACGAAAGAGGACATCCTTCGTGGTTATCCGACCCTGACCCAAGAAGGCTTGGAGGCAGCCTTGGATTTTGCAGCAAGACAATTTGAGGGTGAGGAGGTCAGGTTTTTCGAGAATAGATAATAATGAGGATTCTTGCAAACGAAAATCTTCATACAGAGATTGTTCGTGGACTTCGCCAGGGGAACTTTGAAGTACTGTTTGTCCCCGATATTGGTCTGGCTGGTCGTAAAGATCGTGAGATCTTGGAATACTCGGAGCAAAACGATTTGATTTTAATTTCTGGTGACAAGGATTTTGGAGGACTCATTGAATTCTGAGATGATTCTCAAAGCAATTCAAAAGGAGTCACCCTTTAACCTCATTCATCTTGAGACCCTATTTAAAGTTGATGTATTTCCTCTTACAAACCATCCTTTTGATCGGCAGACTTTCTCCCGGCGTCTTCAGAAAGCCATATCAGAGGACGCATCAAGTCAACTCTTCTTTGCTACGCCTGAGGATATTATTCTCCATAAACTCACTTGGTATAAAGCAAGGGAAGGGGTTTCAGACCGGCAATGGAGTGATGTCCTGGGGGTCTTGAAAGTGCAAGGGGACCAACTGGATATGGCTTACCTTAATCGCTGGGCAAGAGAACTTAGCATATCCGAATTGCTGAGAAAAGCTATTGATGAGGCAGGGATATTAGAATGAGCGGGAGAGCTTTCTATTTCCTTATCCATTGATGGAGGAGGGGAGGGTGGGGGTGAAAAAAGTTGCTTTAATTTCAGAGCGGTAGCTCCCTCATTTCCTGGGGTCGAAGGCAGTTACAGAGGAAAACGTTTTAGGAGGTTTTAATGGAGAACATTAAGAAAAGAAAGGTATTACATGGCTGGGATGATGAGAAGATATATTTCTGGGACGAGGAAAGAAAAAAGGAATGGTGTGTTTCAGATGAGGAGGAATTATGCGAAGAGCTCGAGGGGATATGTAAAAGTTATTTCAGGAAGAAGGTGATCAATTAAAACTTTCAATAATTAAGGACCATGAACCTCAAAAAGACAGAAATCTGTATCACCTCCTGAACTTGATTCAGGATCGGTGTCGAGGAGGTTTGGAACGGTAATAAAAGTGAAGAGTAAAAAAGTGATGAATGATCAATGAAAAAATAGGAAAAGGGAAATATGATAGGCTCGGTGATTTCAAAAAATGGCAAAGAAATTAGGTTATCAGAAGAAAGGTGGTATCATATTGTTGAGTCACATGATTATATGGCAGGTAATCAGGAAATCATCTTTGAGACTCTGGAAAGTCCGGATCTTATCGTGGAAGGTAAAAAAGGAGAGCTTATAGCGCTCAAATACTATATCAAAACATCTATTTCAGAGAAGCATGCTGTTATAATATATAAAGAGCAGGAGAAAGATGGGTTTGTTATAACAGCTTTTATGACTTCCAAGCCAGAAACTATTATCCAGAAGGGGGTTATATGGAAAAAGTAACCAATATATTGGAGTCTATTCCTTATCTTTTAAAGATGCCTTCAAAGCGCATGTGGGTTGATTATGATGATGAGGCAGATGTTCTTTACATAAGCTTCAAAAAGCCCCAGCAAGCAAACGATAGTGTTATGGAAGAAGATATTATTTACCATTACCATGATAAAGAACTCGTTGGCCTCACCATACTGCATGCGAAAAGCAGAAATTGAATAAATTTTAAGATTCCGGATTGCTGAAGGATTGTGGGGCTTGTCCTGAACTTGCTTCAGGATCGATATTGAAGGGATTGATAAGATGACAAGAGATGAAATCATGAAATACTGGATTGACTCCTCAGAAGTAGATTTTAAAGCGATGGAAAACCTCTTCCAACATGGGCATTATGCATGGGCCTTATTTATTGGCCATTTAGTCATCGAAAAGCTATTGAAAGCTTACCATGTAAAAAATATTAATATTTTAACCCCACCCATACATGATCTCACAAAAATTGCAGAGAATGCAAACCTTCCATTGTCTGAAAATCAAAAGGATTTCTTGGATGAAGTGACAACTTTCAATATAAAAGCAAGATACCCTGATTATAAGAACAGGTTTTATAGGAAAGCAACGAAGGAATTTACTGAAAGGTATATTACTAAAATAAAGGAGTTTAGACAATGGCTAATCAATATGATAAAAAAATAATTTACCAGAAGATACAAGATTATCTCCACCTCCTCGAAGAAAACCGAATAAAGGTTTGGAGATTGTATCTCTATGGCTCATATGCGAAGGGTGTTTTTAATGAGGAGAGCGATATTGATTTGGCTGTTTTTTTAGATAAAGAAGACCTGGATGGATTTGAAGAAGATGTTCAATTGATGAAGCTTAGGAGAAAAGTTGATATGCGCATAGAACCTCATCTGTTTGCAAAATCTGATTATGACGAAACGAATCCTTATATCAAAGAAATCATTGAATCAGGTGAAAGGATCATTTAAGAATTTTTTGAGATCCCGGATTACTGCGGGATTGGGGGATCAATAAATAAGAAATGGGAAATAGGAAGGCTAATAAATATTATCCGATCATTCATATTATTGGACTGCCCGGGGCGGGAAAGACAACTCTGGGACGGAAATTGTCAAAAAAATTGAAACTTCCTGTTTACGGGATAGGAGAATATCGGGCCAAGTTCCCGATATCTTTAGTCGGTGAAGCAGATGCATGGGTTGCGTTGTTCAGGAACTTATCGAAACGGGGATGGAAGAACTGCATTCTTGAAACGACAGGTTTGAATTCGAGGGAATCGTTCTTAAGAGCCGCTTTTCCATTATTTAGGAGAGTAACGATAAAACTGGAAGCCCCACGAAAGGTACTTTATACAAGAATCAAGAAGAAAAGAAAAGATGAGCAAGGTGGGAAGTGGTTGTTTGGAGAAGCTTACCGAGATAAACATGAGTTCGTCAAAAAGATGTTTGAGGATTTCAAGAAGATACCGGCCGAGATCAGGATCGATACAAGTAAGGTAAAGCCGAGTGATGTCTTTAAAACTGCCTTGGTGGAGTTAAAGATGTACTGTTCGAAATTCGACATTGATTGGTGGGCTTAAACGAATGAAATTAATTCCTGAAAGAGTAAACCCCCTCTTTGGTAAATGGTTCGATAACGCTCACCATCCTGAGCTTGTCAAGGGAGAGGAGTTGGGGGACATTTTCAAAAGGTGTCTTCTCAACTATGGACCCTTTTAATATCACTGAATTTATGAACTTCAAAAAAACTGAGATTTGGATAACGACTGATAATGTTTTACACCTCGGGGATTTTTGGGGAGACTGCTATGCAGGGTGCAGAAAAGGTTATGTTGGAAAGGGATCTGGCTGCCCTTTATGGTGTTGAGACAAAAATGCTCAATCATGCTGTTAAAAGAAATACTGGCGCTTCCCTGAGGATTTTATGTTTTAATTAACAAAGGAAGGGTACACAGCCCTTTTAAGGGGCCAATTTGGCACTTTAAAAGAGGACAGTACAGCAAATATTCCTCCTATGCCTTTACAGAAAGTGGATTCCAATAACCCCCTCTCCCCTGGCGGGGGAGAGTTAGGCCTGCCCTGAGTTTCTCGAAGGGGTGTGGGGGGATAGGGAGGTTGTAGCGTACCCATTCACTGGGGACGAAAAGGTTCTTGTAGCCGCAACCTTCAGGTTGCGATATTGATGTTCTGATAATTCCCCCCTTTAGCAAAGGCTAATCTTTACCCACAAGTCTAGCTATGGGTAATCCAAAAAATCAAGCGTAAATACTTGAAATCATTAGGAAATAAAAACTAGACATTTTAAATGCTATATGTTATGAAATCATTAGAAAATATAAA
>Ga0194112_10001479_pt1 | contig 34568 bp, 24 predicted proteins | sample TA2MahC400mmetaG_FD_146191 | JGI IMG/M metagenome (GOLD analysis project Ga0194112, IMG submission 146191) | Freshwater microbial communities from Lake Tanganyika, Tanzania - TA2015016 Mahale Deep Cast 400m | ecosystem: Environmental > Aquatic > Freshwater > Lake | place: Tanzania: Lake... | reverse complement strand
GACGATAAATATACTTCGCTCGAGCAGAACATTTCCGGAATCCTCGATATCCTTGATGTTGTCAATGCGCCAGGGGCCCCCGCCTAAAAGTTCGACATTCTGTCGAGGTTCGAAGGATTTACACTATTCCCTAGCTTACAACCCCGTATTAGAAATACGAGGCATCTACTCTCCGCATCAATTCCCTTACTAGCTAGTACGCCCCCGATGCCATCCAACCTCCAATCATCAATCCCCCTGAGCCCTATTAAACCTATCCTTCGCCCCGCCGGCAGCCGGCCCCAATTCCGCGCAAACCATCCCCCCGGAGCCTTTGCCCCCGGAGCCAGGCTGCCCCGGTACCGGCATCCGGGGCCGCTAGCCCCGCCCTTCTGCGGCTCCGGTCCCCCCGTCGGCAATGAGGGGCATCACCTGCCGCGCCCAGATTCAGCCCCGCCGCAGGCTCTCGATTCTTTCCCCGGTTGTCAGGCCCTCCTGCGACTCGATGTATTTTTCGACCACCTCCGCCCCGTGCCCCACCGACCCGTGGAAGCTCCCCGGCGACCACAGCCCGTCCTTGCACCACGTCTTCAGCTCGGGGAACCTCTCCCGCAAGAGCCTCGAGCTCCTCCCCTTGATCTTCTTGGCTATCTCGCTCACCGAGTACCTCGGCGGGTACCTGTAAAAGATATGCACGTGCTCCGCCCCGATGGCCATCCTTGTCACCTCAAGACCCATCTCCCCGCATATCTTTAAAATCGCATTCCGGGCGTACTCGCGTATCCCCGGCCTCAATACCGCTCCCCGGTACTTCGGGCAGAACACGGGATGGTCCGCGAGCATCGATGTCGAGTGCCTGTCACGCCTGAGCTTCAATTCCCGTCCCCTCCGTTCCAACCGTCCGGCCGGCGAGCTGGCATATCCCGGCGACCGGGATCTTCCCCTCCAGCACGTCCAGGACCTTCTCGATGGACACCACCATGTTCACCCATTCCCTCCCGTCCTTTGTAACGAACCTGTCCGCCAGCAAAAACGCTTCCAAGTTGATGTCGAGCTTCAGCGCGCGCCCGCGTCTGCTGCGCCGCAGATATCCGATGTGATTGACGACCTTCATGAGCCTCACATCATTTGAAGACCCGTAACCTGTATTTGAACCGTGCGGGGGGGTGGATGAAACTGCAACCGCAAGCCCATGAAAAAGCCTAATACCCTCGAGGCATAATATCCACGCTGGAAGGTGAACGCACCGTGCGTGGCGAAGGGCCCGCAAGCCGATTCGGCCAGGGCTGCCCCGGCAACGACCCCGGAGGAGTCATGACGCCGCCCCCCGAAGCCATGTCGCGGGCGCGTCCCCTGGCTGTCGCCCAGGCATGCCATCACCAGCCCAACGCACGGGTAGGAACAAGCCCCCCCTGACCGGAGCCACCGAAATGCCCTGCGTCGTCTGCCACAAGCCCGTCCCGCCCCGCTGCCTGTACTGCCCTCGCCACCGCCGCTTCGGCCTCCTGGCCTCCGACGACCAGTCCATTTTGGAAATCAGGTTCGCGATGATCGCCGGCTGGGTCCCGGCGCTCGACGGCTTCGTCTGCGAATACTGCGGCCGTCTCCTGGACGAGACCGACCCGGGACGCGACGACTACGCCGGCTTCGACCACATCGTCCCCGGCGAGAGGCGCCTCGCGACTTGCTGCCGCCGGTGCAACTCGATGAAGAACGCCCTCACCGGCATCGAGTTCCGGACCGTCGTCCCCGCCCTGGCCGACCTCTGGCTGGAGGGCGTCCCTTTCAAGAAGGACATCGTACAGTTCGAGCGCTGGGACTGGAGGCGGCTCGCGCCGGCCGCGCCGGCGCCCCCTCGCGGGGTCGCCCCGTTCGAAGCGCAATTGAAAAAGTACGCCGACTGCCTGGTCTGCCACGGCATTCTCTACCCCAGGTCGCGCTACTGCGCCCGCTGCCGGAGGTTCATAACCTCCCAGCGCGAGAACGCCGCCCGCTGCAAGGCGATGGTCGTCTCCTGGGACCCGGTCGCGAAGGGCTTCCGCTGCCTGTATACCGGCGTCCTCTTGGACCTCCACAACCCGAAAAGCCCCTGGTACCTGACGTTCGACCACCTCGTCCCCGGGAGGGCCCCGTTGGCGGTCTGCGCCGCATGGGTCAACCGCATGAAGGGGTCGATGGCCGAGCCCGCCTTCCGCGCCCTGATACCGAACCTCGCCCGGCACATGCGCACGGGTGCCCCCCTCGCCCCCGTTAGAATCCGCCACCCCCCTATTTAAGCGGCCCCCCCTATCCCATCCAAGGTCCCCCCCATCCCATTTAAATTCCACTATTATATCAAAAATTGCTTATATGTGTATATATCATATAACACCCGACGAACCCAAGGGAGCGTCTTCGCATGAGAGGCAGTACCACTCGTAGGGCCGTCCTTTTCGCTGCAATGCTGCTACTGGGCAGCGTGGTCATCCTCACCCCGCCGGCCGCGGCCGCCGGCTGGACCAAGACCGACATGGGCATGCCCTACAGCCCTCTGGGCAGCTACGGCATGATGGGCATCGCCGTCGGCAACGGGGACGGCGTCAACGGGACCGACATATTCACCATCTGCGGCGACAACGCCCGCATCTACATGTACCGCTACGAGGCCGGCAAGTGGGTGACCACCGATGTGGTCCAGCTCATACGGGGCAGCTCGGTCTACGCCAACGCGATACTGATAGGCGACGGCGACGACGACGGAAACGACGAGGTGTACGCCACCGCCACGAACTACTCGTCGTTCCCCTACCAGGGCCGCCTGTTCCAGGTCCAAAACGGCACCAACGGCTGGAAGAGGACCGACTGCGGCGCCACGGGCTACTGGTGCTACGACCTTGCCTCCGGCGACGGCAACCGTGACAGCTCCAAGGAGGTCTACTCGGCCGACTACGACGGCCACATCTACGAGTACTCGAAGGGCCAGACCTGGAACTCCCAAGACATCGGCAGCTCTCCCGGGTTCGTGTACGGCGGCTACACCTACTCCACCCGGATGAACGGTGTGGCGGTGGGCGACGGCGACAACGACGGGAAGCTCGAGGTCTACGGCGCCTCCTCGGACAACCACATCTACATGTTCACCTACTCGGGCTCGGCCTGGTCCCGGACGGACATGGGGACGGGCGAGACGCCCCAGTACTGGTACTACGGGATGCAGAAGCTCGTCGTGGGCGACGGCGACAACGACGGCAAGAACGAGGTGTACGGCGCCTCCTACTTCAACGGGACGATCTGGCGCTACAAGTGGGACACCTCCACCTCCAAGTGGGGCATAACGAAGCTGGCATCGCTGGGCACCGGGATCACGGCCAACGACATCTGCATCGGGGACGGGAACTCCGACGGGAAAAACGAGATATACGTCGGGACGAGCAACCGGCAGGTATACGAGGTCCGGCTCAACTCGGGCAACTGGGAGTACTCCGCCGTGGGCTCCGGCAACGGCGCGATAACCGGCGTCGGGACGGGCACCGTGACCGAGGACACGAGCGTCCTGGAGGTGTTCGCCTCCTCCGGCGACGGCCACGCCTACGAGTTCTACAACGACGCGGTGCCCCCGGCCAACCCGTACGTGTGGAGCGACACGCACCCCGACCAGGGCACCTGGTACGCCAAGAGCAAGGTCCACGTGATGTGGAAGGACGTGGGCTACGACCGCAGCGGCATAGACGGCTACTCGGTCGATTGGGACAAATCCTCCGAGACGGTCCCCGACGAGGCCAAGGACTTCGAGCAGAGCGTCCACGAGGACACCCGGAACCTCGAGGACGGCCTCTGGTACTTCCACATCCGCGCCCGCGACAACTCCCTCAACTGGAACAAGACCGCCACGCACTTCGGCCCGATACGCATCGACACCAGACCCCCCGACGGCCTGCAGATAACGGTGAACGGCGGCGCCGAGTACACCAACGACAAGCTGGTGACGCTCTCCCTGACGGCCTCGGACGCCGGCTCGGGCGTGGCGTCCATCTCGTTCAGCAACGACGGCTCCACCTGGAGCGAGTGGGAGTCGTTTTCGGCCACGCGCGGCGGCTGGGACCTCACGGACCCCCGCTTCGGCGCAAACGGCTCGGACGGGCCCAAGACCGTGCACGCCAGGATAAGGGACCTCGTGGGCAACGAGATCCCAGCCGACAGGCGCGCAAGCGACGGCATCTTCCTGGACCGGGTGGCGCCCCAGGGGCTCGCCATCGTCGTCAACGGCGACGCCACCTACACCGCCTCCGCACAGGTGTCGCTCTCGCTCAAGGGCTACGACCCCGATCCCGCCTCGGGGCTGTCCCAGATGTCGTTCAGCAACGACGCCGCCACCTGGGGCGACTGGACCCCCTGGAGCGAGTCGGCCTCCTGGTCCCTGGTCGCCGGCGCCGGGGGCACCGATTCCGACGGCACCAAGATAGTGTATTTCCAGCTGCGCGACCGGGCCGGCAACGTCGGGGGCCCGGCCAAGGACTCGATATTCCTGGACCGCCGGGAGCCCGGGAGCCTGTCCATCCTGATCAACGACGGGGAGGATTACACCAACAACGCCCTCGTGACGCTCAGGATGGACGCCGTGGACCCGGACCCCGGCTCGCAGCTTGGGGACATGACGCTCGCCAACGCCGAGTCCTCCCTGGGCGACTGGGAGCCCTTCTCCAAGTCCAAGGGCGGCTGGAGCCTCGTCTCCGGGATGGGCGGCACGGACACCGACGGCGACAAGCTCGTGTACCTCAAGGTCCGCGACAACGCCGGCAACATCGGGGGCCCGGTCAGGGACTCGATATTCCTCGACCGCGTGAAGCCCTCGGCGCTGGGGATAATGATAAACGGGGGCGCCAAGTACGCCACGAGCCGGGACGTGATGCTGTCGCTTCGGGCCGTAGACGCCGACCCGTCTTCGGGGATAAGCCGCATGCAGTTCAGCAACGACGGCATCGTGTGGACGGACTGGGAGCCCTACACCCCCGACCGGACCTACACCCTCCCGGCGCCCGACGGCGAAAAGACCGTCCACTTCCGGGTGCGCGACCGCGCCGGCAACATCGCCGACGCCGTCTCCGCCTCCATAATCCTTGACACCGCCGGGCCGGTGATAGCCAACGTGCGCGTCTCGGCGCTCACCGACACGACCGCCCTCATAACCTGGACCACGGACGAGGATTCCGACTCGCTTGTCGAGTTCGGACTGAGCGCGAACTACGGCTCCTCCGTCCCCGTGAATGACTTCGTCACCTCTCACTCGGTGTGGCTCAAGGGCCTGGCCCCGACCACCACCTACCATTTCCGGGTCCAGTCGCGCGATCTTGCGGGCAACCCGCCCACCGTCACGGGCGATTACATCTTCATCACCACGGCCACGCCGGACACCACCCCGCCCTCCATAAGCAACCTGGCGGTCTCCGGGATAGCCGACACGCTGGCCGTGGTCACCTGGACCACCAACGAGCCCGCCGACAGCGTCGTGCAATACGGCACGGACTCTTCCTACGGCCTGAAGGTCTCCGACCTCAAGAACTTCGTGCTCAAGCACAGCCTGACGCTGACCAACCTGCAGCAGTCCACCACCTACCGGCTGCGCGCCTACTCCATCGACCCCAGCGGCAACGGTCCGGCGCAGAGCGAGGAGATATCCTTCACGACGCTCGCCACCCCCGACACCCGGGCGCCGGTCATATCCAACGTCAGGGTCTTCGGCATCACCGACCGGGTGGCCGTGGTGACCTGGGAGACCGACGAGCCGGCCGACGGGGCCGTCGAGTTCGGCACCGACGCGTCCTACGGCTCGAAGGCCGCCCACGTCGGCATGGGGGCGCTCCACGAGGTCACGTTGCTCAACCTGGTGCCTCGGACGACCTACCACTTCCGCGTGCTCTCGGGCGACGCCAGCGGCAACGGGCCGGGCGCTAGCGAGGACTTCTCGTTCACGACGCTCGCCGAGCCCGACACGACAGCCCCCAGGATATCGAACCCCCGGGTGGTCGCCGTGACGCGGACCGGCGCCACGGTGCTCTGGGAGACCGACGAGATAGCCGACGGGTTCGTGGAGTACGGGACGACCACCGCCTATGGCCTGTCCTCCTCCGCCTCGGAGTACTCGCTCAGCCACAGCCTGCCCCTCAACGGCCTTTCGCCCGACACGCTCTACCACCTGCGCGTGCGCTCTGCGGACCCCAGCGGCAACCTGGGGATCGGCCCCGACGTCACCTTCCGCACGCTCAAGACCCCCGCCGGGCAGGACCTCGTCCCGCCGGTGATATCGGCCCTGCAGGTCACCGGCGTCACGAACAGGCTTGCGATTGTCATCTGGACGACCGACGAGCCGGCCAACGCCGAGGTCGAGTACGGGACGACCACCGCCTTTGGCCTGCGCGCGAGCGACCCGGCATACACCTACTACCACAGCATCACCATCGACAACCTCCAGCCCTCGACGGATTACGTGCTGAGGGTCCGCTCGTTCGACATCCCGGGCAACGGCCCGACCGTCAGCGCCGAGGTCCGCTTCACCACGAAGGCGACCCCCGACACCACCGCGCCCCGGATAACCGCCGTCACCTTCTCCAACCTGACCAACACGAGCGTTCTTGTGACCTGGACCACGGACGAGCCCTCCGACAGCCTGGTCGAATACGGCACGAGCGTGTTCTACGACCGGAACCAGACCTCGAGGCTCTTCGTGCTCGAGCACGCCATCCTCGTCACCGGCCTGGAGCCGGGCACCACCTACCACTTCCGGGTCCGGTCGACCGACCCCAGCGGGAACACCGCCGACCCGAGCGCCGACCAGAGCTTCACGACGCTCAGGAAGTACACCCCGCCGGGCGGCGCGAAGCCGGCCCCGACGGGCGGCGAGTTCCCGTGGCTCTGGGCGGCCATTGCCGTCATAATCGTGGCGCTCGCCGTCGGGCTGTACGCGGCGAGCCGCTCCGGGCCGAGGAAGCTCCCCCCGAAGGCGCTGGACGAGCCGCGGCCCGAGCCGCGCCCGGAGGCGCCGCCGGTCGAGGCACGGTCCGCCGCGCTCGAGTCGATATCGGAGATCCCGGTGGCCGAGGCCGAAGTGGTCGAGACGCTCGACATGGACGAGGGCCCGGAGCCAGCCGGCGTGCGGCCGGCGGCCTTCGCCCCGGCCCCCCGGCCCGCCCCCGAGCCCCTGCGCCACATCCGCTGCCCCTCGTGCAAGACCCGCATCCCGATATACAAGGAGGGAGCGCAGCAGATCACCTGCCCGGGCTGCGGAAGGACGGGCCCGTACCGGCCGAAGGCGGTCGGGACGCTCTACGCAACGGAGGCAGCGGCGCCCGAACCGCCGGCGCCTCCGGCGCCGGCGGCTTCCCCGGTGCACGCGGGCGCACCCTCGCCGATAGGAGAAGCCGCCCCGCAGGGCGGCGCGCAGACGCCCGTCCGCATGACCCGCTGCTCGGGCTGCGGGAGCCAGGTGCCGATATACAGCGACAACTACCCGGTCAGGATAACCTGCCCCGGCTGCGGAAGGAGCGGGATGTATAAAGGGCCGAGGAGATACTGACGAATCCGGGCGCCCCCACCGCCCTTCCCCTTCCCGGCCTTGTCGAGCGCCGGATGGCCTCCGCCACCCGGGCCTTGGCGAACAGGACCGCATTCTCCAGCGGCATCCCCGTGGCCAGCATGCCCGCGACCAGCGCCGACAGCATGCACCCGGCGCCGTGAACGTCCCTCTTGTGCCTGCGCGCGGCGAGGAAATGGAACTCGCCATCGTAGAACAGGTCGCGGGCGTCCCGCCCGGAGAGATGCCCGCCCTTGAGAAGGACGTTTTGGGCGCCCATCCGGCTGAGCGCCGCGCAGGCGAGCTTCATGGAATCCAGCCCGTCCATCCTGACGCCCGTGAGCGTCCCGGCCTCGGCGATGTTGGGCGTTACCAGCAGGGCCGCCGGCAGCAACCTCCTCCGGATGGCGCCCACCAGATCGGGCCGCGCCAGAGGCGCCCCGTGAGTCGCCGAGAGCACCGGGTCGACGACGAGGGGCGTGCCCTCTTTCCGCATCCTGTCGGCCACCACACTGACGATTCCCGCATCGTGCAGCATGCCCGTCTTGGCCGCTGCAACATCGAAATCGTCGTACACGGCGTCGAGCTGCGCCCGCACGACCCTGGGCGGCACGGGATTGGCGGACCGGACACCCTGCGTGTTCTGCACGGTCACCGCGGTGACCACGGAGCACCCGTGCACACCGGCGGAAGCGAAGCACCTGAGGTCCATCTGGAGGCCGGCGCCCCCTGACGGGTCGGAACCGGCAATCGTCAGCGCCACCCCGGGCCTCTTCAGGGGCACGGAAGGGAATCGCTTTCTGGGGTTTTAATGATTAAGGGGCAAGGGAGCGAGGGAAAAGGCAGCAAGGCAGCAAGGCAGCAAGGCAGCAAGGGAGAAAGGGAGCCGGGACGCCGCGTTTCAGTCCCCCGTTCCCTTTCACCGTTTCTCCCTTGCTCCCTTGCTGCCTTGCTGCCTTGCTGCCCTGCTGCCCTGCTGCCCTGCTGCCTTTTCCCTCGCGCCCTGCGCCTTGCCTTCAAATATACCAATAAGTTCATAAAGGAAATTATTATAAATAGGAATCGGTTACCAGACCGGGGGTCCCAAAGACCCCGGCCTGTCAGGAAAAGGGTGGCACCGGTGCGCAAGAAGACCGCCATAAGCGATACCATGCTGGCGCTCTACAACCGGCTCCAGCGCGACAAGTTCCGCGCCGTTCCGGCCAGCCGCAGGATTCTCTTCCTGCCCCACTGCCTGCGCAAGCCCCGGGGCTGCCGGGCCGACAACACCCCCGACGGGCTGGTCTGCAAGCGCTGCTCCCCGGACTGCTCCGTCAACCGCCTCTCCGCCTACGCCGTTTCAAAGGGCTACCGGTGCTTCATAGTCCCCGGCGGCGAGATGCTCTTCAACATCGTCGAGCGCGAGAGGCCCGGCGGCATCATCGGCGTCGCCTGCCACCACGAGATGGGCCAGGCGGCCGACCGCATCACCGGCGGCGAATCATCCGTCCCGTTCGCCTACCAGGGCGTCACGCTCAGAAAGAGCGGCTGCGTCGACACGAAGGTGAACGAGGCGGCCGTGATGGCCGTCATCGACCTTTCGGGCCCGTCGCCCGGGGCCGCGCCCTCGGTTCCCTCGGAGGCCGCCGGCCTCTCGCGCCGCACCATCTACAAGCGCGCCGGCGGCGTGGCCGCCGCGGTGACGGTCGCCCTGGCGGCGATGTTCTTGCTCCTCCCGGGCCTGTTCCCGGCGGCGCTCGAGCGGCCGTCCGCCCCGGAGCCGGCCATATCGTATTCGTCCAACCCGACCGCCCGGTATTACAAGGACCAGGGGGGCAACCCGTGGGCGGAGGTGAAGGCCACCGTCCACAACGGCGGCCCGGGCGAGGCCCGGAACATGCTCGTTCGGGCCACGGCCTTCTACTGCGGCAAGCCCTTCGAGCCCGACAAGGGCGGGGTCCAGGTGGTCCCCCTCAACGGGACGCTGAAGGCGGGCGGGCGCGCCGAAGCCCTCGTGCAGGTCAGGGTCCACGGGTTCAACGACACCTCGATAACCGTCGAGACGTTGCGCCACAACATGGTGGAGCTCGTCGGCGTGATCAAGGCGCCCAAGGCGGTCTTCCTGCGCAACGCCGGGGTCACCGGCTACGAGGTCTCCCTGTCCAGCGGCAAGAGGGCCAACCTGAGCGTCCAGGTCTACAACGAGGGCCCCGGCAGGTCCTCGGGCTCCCTGCGCATCGTCGCCACCTCCTACTCCTCGTTCGGCGTCTGGACGGGCACCGCCGAAGTGGCGCAGGAGAGGTTCCTGCCTTCCGGCGACACCTGGACGTCGAACTTCCAGGTCAAGGTCTCCGAGCTCGACCCCGGCCACCCGAGGTTCTCGGTCGAGCTCTACGAGGGCCAGAGCCAGCTCCCCACAGACGTCGCCTGGTTCGACGGTTGAGGGGGCCGCTTTTTTCATATTCCCAGTAGGAATTTCAACTCTTTTTCCAGCAAGGAGGAAGGCGCGAGGCGCAGGGCGCAAGGCTTGGGGGGAAAGGCGCAAGGGAAAAGGGACAAGGGGGAAGGGCGGCGGGGACAGCGCGACCCCCCGGGCCCCTTTCCCCTCGCGCCATGACCCTTGCGCCTTGCGCCCTGCGCCCTGCGCCTTCCCTCGCGTCTTCCCGCGTCCTTGGCCCCGGCCCGGGGCCCGAGACCAAAAACATTTATAGCAAGCTGCCTTATGTGAAAAACGCCCGGAGCGCGTGATGGCCAGTGATTGACGAGGACGGCCGGTTCGTGAAGTACCGCAGGACCGACATCATCGCCGTGCGGCGGCTGGAGGAATCGTTCATGCACGACGCCGCCTACGGCCTGCTCTTCCGGGCCGGCCAGGCTGTCGGCTCGCGCATCGCGCGCAACGCCCGGCCCTACAAGCAGCAGTACTTCGAGGCCGCCCGGCGCATGCTCATCGACGAGGGCTGGGTCCGGGACATCCAGTTCCAAGACGACCTCGTGACCGCCGCCGCCTCCATCGAGACCGAGAAGGGCGCCGCCAGGAACTCCTGCCACATGCTCCGGGGAATTGTCGCCAAGGTCTACGAGGGCTACTTCGGCAAGCTCATGAACTGCGCCGAGTCGGAGTGCGAGAGCACCGGCCGGCCCCGCTGCGTCCTCAAGGTGAGCTTCCAAAACAACGGCGACAGGACGCGCAAGGCCAATGGGAACAACGCCATGCAGTGACCTATTGGGAGCAAGGGAGAAAGGCAGCAAGGCAGCAAGGCAGCAAGGCAGCAAGGCAGCAAGGCAGAAAGGCAGAAAGGGAGGCAGGAAGGCAGCAAGGGGGGACGTGAAGAGCCGTCGTTCCGCTGCCCTGCTGCCTTTCTGCCTTCCTGCCTTGCTGCCTTTCCCTAGCCGTACCCGTCCATCTCCGTCCGGATGGCCGTGGACCTTGAGACGCACTCGGTGCGGTGGCGGATGAAGTCCTTTATCGTGTTGCGGAGGACGGTGGTGTTGACCTCGCCGACTATGTCGCCGATGGGGCGGCCGCGGCAGAAGAACTTGATGGTCGGGACGCCCATTATGCCAAAGCGCGCCGCGAGCGTCGCGTGGGCGGCGGCGTTCAGGCGCGTGAAGCGGGCCTCCGCGCCCATCTCCGCCGAGAGCGCCTCGTACACGGGCCTCAGGGCGGCGCAGTTGGGGCAGGTGTCCGTGTAGAACTCGACGACCACGAGGCGGTCCCCCTGCTCCAGCGCCTCGCCGAAGGAGGTGGGGTCGAGCTCCAGGACGGTGCCGGCCATCGGGGCCCGAATCGCCCTGCCGCACTATATATCCGTTCCCGCCCGCAGTATTAATATATGATAAACTGTAATTGCCTCCCGAGAGGGAGCCGCATGGGTTTGATGAACACCTATTACACGTATGTGCACGGAAAAAGGAAGGAGGACGACATCGCGGTGCGAAAGCGCATCGTCTCCGAGATACAGAAGTCCCGCACCAACATCATCAACATGCTGGAGGAATCGTCGGTCTCGAAGCAGAAGGAGACCGTCGACTTCTGCCGGCGCGCGGTGGACGAGCTCGACGGCTTCGCAAACGAGGTCGACCTCTCCGAGATGGGGCACCGCTACCCGTTCTTCTCCATCCAGCGGACCACCGACTCCGGGGCCATCGAGAAGCTCGTCGGCTTCGACCGCACGATAATCGACCGGATGCAGAACGTGACCGAGGCCACGCTGCGCCTGCACGACCTGATGATAGAGAGGAAGGCGGGCCTGGACGCCACGACCGAGCTCAAGAAGGTGAGGCAGTACATCTCCAACGCCCGGAACGCGTACAAGGACCGCCGGGACTTCATAAGGGGGCTGAGATGATGGTGTGGACCTGGAAGGAGTTCGACAACAAGGGCAACGTGGTCAACGACGTGGGGATGGTCGCCCGGCTCCTGAGCCAGACCGACATCCACGGGATACTCAGGCAGGATGTGATCGTCAACCCGGGCGAGGCGTGCGTGTTCATCAAGGACGGCAAGATCGAGGACGTGATGACCCAGACGCGCCTCAAGGAGGTCGGGGGCGGGTTCATGAACTGGCTTCGGGGGAAGATGAGCGTCGGGACGAACGTCAACCTGCTCTTCATCGACACCACGCCCATCGACCTCCAGTTCCCCATCGCGGCGACCACCAAGGACTACGCCGAGATAAAGGGCGCCTGCACCGTGCGCATCCAGATAATCCCCGAGAACGCCACGAAGATAATCAACATGATGAGGCGCGCCCCGGTCAAGTCCGACCTCGTCCCCGGCTTCCTCTGGGACAGCGTCCGCACCGGCCAGGTGCTCACCCGCGAGGTCATCCAGTCCCGGCTCAGCGAGGAGCTCGTGGCCACGGTTTTCACCGCGCAGATAGCGCAGTACACCGCCCCCGAGTTCCGGGGCAACGTCGAGATACTGCGCAACATGGAGAACCAGGCCCAGCTCGAGATGAGGAAGTCTTTGGAGATGTGGGGGCTGAGCCTCCTGCGCCTCTTCACGGTCTGGGGCAAGACCGACTTCGACGGCGTGATGGCCGCCCAGAGGCAGTACTCGATGCAGCTCCAGTCGTGGGACGGGGTGCAGAACCTCTACCACTCGGGCGTCCTGGCCGACCTGCGGCGCCAGCAGGAGAAGGCGATGACGGAGCAGGCCGACAAGTGGGCCCGGGTGCGCGGCGGGGTCGCCGGCGAGGAATCGGTGACGACCCAGCGCGTCATCTCGCAGAAGGACCGCGACCAGATAGCGGCCGAGGCCGACGTCAAGCGCCAGAAGACCACGGCGACGGGCCTCGAGGACATCGCCACCATGCGCACCGAGCAGGAGGTCAAGCGCATCGACATCCAGCACGGCCAGGACATGAAGATGAAGCGCGACGGGCTCGGCTTCGAGAAGGACAAGCAGATGACCCGGCTCGACGTCGAGGCGCGCGAGGACGAGCAGGACGCCGTCCAGATGAGGCGGCTCATCGAGATGAAGAAGGACATGAAGAGCCACTCGGTGGACCAGGACATCCGGCGCCATGCCGGCATCGAGATGGAGTCCAAGCGGCTCGACTCGATGACCGCCATCGAGCTTGCGAAGCTCGAGGCCGAGAAGGCCAAGGCGCTGGCCCAGGCCGACGCCGAGAAGGCCCGGTACTCGATGGAGACCTTCACGCGCGCCGAGGACCGCGAGCGGGCCCACCAGTACCAGATGACCGGGCTGTCGTCGAACATGATGCAGGCCTCCAAGCAGGGCACGCCGCAGACGCTCGTGCAGGGCGGCGGCTTCACCTCGACCTCCATCGGCCACGGGCCCGGGGGCGACGACACGACCATGTGCCCCAACTGCGGCGAGAAGGTGAGGAAGGGCAAGTTCTGCCTGAGCTGCGGCGCCAAGCTCTGAGGGGGCGGTCCCTTGGCCACCCAGTGCCCGAAGTGCGGGGAGCGCATCCTGTTCCAGATGGAGCGCTGCCCCCGCTGCCAATCGCCGGCGGACCAACGGCCGCCGGAGGCGACGGACAACTACTTCGGCATGGGCCGCCGGGACCGCGCGAGGGACCGCACGGACGCGGGCGACCGGAGCGCCGGGCGGTCCGAGCGCGCCTCGCTCGAGGGGGAGTTGAAGGGCGGGACGGCGGACACGGGCCGCAACGTCGTGCGCTCCGAGCTCGACGGCTTCGTCAAGGGGCCGGACGGCTACCGGCCCGGCCCGGCCGCGCCGCCGGCGCCGGCGCCCACCCCGACCTACCACCAGCCGGCGGCCTACCGGAACCCCTATCTCGACCGGGCCAACCTGCCCGACCCGAGGGCGCAGTTCATGCCCCCGGCCCGGCCCCAGGAGCCCCTGCCGGGCACGACGCCCAGGCCACCGATGCAGGGCCCGATACCGAACCAGCCCTACCAGGGCGAGCGCGTGGGGCAGGCCGCCCCCGGGACGTTCGAGCGCATCGGCCTGGGCGCCGCGGGCTTCGCCACGGCCGAGTTCGTCCTCGACAACCGGTTGCCCGAGCTGGGCGAGGCGGACCAGGTGGCGTTCGATGCGCTGGGCATAGACATGAGGAGGCAGAAGAGCACGTTCTGCGAGAACGCCCAGGAGTGGACCGAGAGGCTGAGGGGCGGCGAGGAGATCCCGCCGGCGATACGGCAGGCCATAATCCAAAACGCCCGCGACGACCCGCATTTCCTGGGCGTGTTCCTGCCCGCGCAGGGGCTCTTCGTCAACGGAGCGGCCTTCCGCGACCCGATGGGCTCCGACAAGCCGCGGGTCGTCTCAACGGCCGTGCACGAGAAGATAGGCCACGGGTTCTGCAACACCTTCACGATGAAGGGCGACGAGGAGACGCGCGCCGGAAGCGCGCTCTTCCGCCTGGCCTCGACGTTCGGCCTCAAGCAGATCGACGAGCCCATGTACCCGCTCTGGTACCAGAAGAAGCAAATCTCCCTGCGCTCGTCCTTCTTCCTCGAGGAGGGGTTCGCCTCGTGGGTCCAGTACCACGTGATGCGACTGATGGGGGCCCGCCACCCGGGCGCGGGCTACGACCGGGTGCCCACGCACGAGACGACCCCGGAGCGCCTGCTCGGGGACATCCAGGGGGCGGAGCAGAGGCTGGCCGGCGCGCCGATTGCCTACCGGACCCTGGAGGAGTACCTGGCCCGCTGGCTGAACAACGAGGCGGAGCGCCTGCGCGAGGAGGGCCTGCTGGAGTTCAGGGGAACGCGCCTGGAGACGGTCGACCAGGTGATGCGGCTGGCGCGCCAGTGCCTGGGCAGCCTGCTCTCCGACGGGAAACTGGGCCCATCCCGGGCCCAGGGCATGATGATGGCTCTGGAGGCCGCCGACCGCCTGTCGGACGTGCACCAGGCCGGCCTCCAGCTCCGCTACGAGGGCGGCTTCCTGATGATGGAGAGGCTCCGGGCCCTCTTCGGCGAGCGCTGCGTCCCGGCCGCGGTGCGCATCGCCGGCAACGTGCGCTACAACCTGGCGGCCGTTTCGGTGGATGACCTGACCAAGGCGGTCTCCGATCCGAACTACAACACCGACTGCCGGCTGGCGGCGATGCTCAGGCTCCCGGCGGCCGCAGCGCCCCGAAACGACGCAAGGCAGTTCGCAGGACTGGTGAACGAGAGGCTGGGCTACTCCGTCCCGGAGGGACTGGGAAACTAGAGGTCAGCAAGATGCCGACGAACTTTTGCCCCGAGTGCGGCACCAGGGCGGTGCCGGGCCAGAAGTTCTGCGGGGAGTGCGGCGCCCGATTCTCGGGGGGGGACGCCCCTGCCGAGACCGACGCGGGGGCCGGCGCCCCGATCGCCGCGGTCCGCTCCGGGCTCTCCCCGGACGCCCCGCTGAAGGACTCGGTGGTCAGCCGCTCCACGGTCCGGGCCGGCGGCGCGATAGAGGGCTCGGCGATAGGCCGCTCCAACGTGAGGACGCAGTCTGCGGGCATCCGGGACACGGTGATCTCACACAGCACCATAACCCAGACGGAGACCCACCAGCACTTCGGCGAGTCGGTAGGCACGTACGATGCGCAGATGGACCTCGGCAAGACCGCCTACGAGGGGAACAACTGGCAGGAGGCGGTGGAGTTCTTCAACACCGCCCTCAAGATAGACGCCCGGGGCCACGCGCCCTGGTACTACAAGGGCCTCTCCTGCGCCGAACTGGGGCGGACGGACGAGGCCGTGACCAACCTGCGCCGGGCCCTCAAGCTGGCCGGCAAGGGTTGCCCCGGCCTGCTCGGCGAGGTGCGGGCCCTCGCCGAGAGGCTCGCCAAGCGGGGGGGGTTGCAGGAGGGCTCCGCCAACGAGCTCGTCGCCAGGGCCAACGCCGAGCGCGCCCGGTCGGCCAACTACCAGGCGCAGGCCTCGTCCGGCAAGGAGCGGGGGCTCGCCCAGGCCCTGGCGCTGGACCTTCTGGTCATCCCCGGCCTGGGCTCGTCGATGAGGACCACCAAGGCCGTCGAGGGCCTCGAGAAGCGCCAGGCCGCCGACAAGCACGAGACCGAGGGGCGAAGGCTCGAGGAGCAGGCCAGGGGCCACGCCTCGGAGGCGGTCCGGCTCTACAACGCGTCCATCCGGCTCTGCAGCCTCGTTTTGGAGTTCGAAAAGCAAGACGAGTACAGCCTGCTCAAGCGCGGCGAGCTCTATTACCGGTTGAGGTTCTACGACGACGCCTGCAAGAGCTACGAGGAGCTGCTCGGGTTCTCCCCGGGCCACCCCGACGCGATCAAGATGAGGGCGATGTGCTTCAACGCCCTGGGCAAGCGCGCCCCGCCCCTGCCCAGCCTCGCCGAGCCACCCCAGCCCGAGGCGCCCCCTTCCGGCGGACGGCCCGGCCCCCTGATACCCCAACCGCTCCCGGCGGTCCACCGGACGGAGCCGGCGCCACCAGCGGCCGCTCCCGACCAGCAACACGCGCAGGCGCCGACCCGTCCGGCGCCGGCTGCCATGGTGGCTTCACAGGCAATCCACGGCGCCCCCCAGTCACCGGTGACCGGCGCCGCCCCGCCCGCCCAGCCCCAAAACATCAACCCCTGCCCGTTCTGCAGGGGCGAGATGACGTTCGTGCGCTCTAAGGGGGTGTGGCAGTGTTCCTCCTGCAGGCAGTACAGCGCCAGACCGGCGCATTGAGGCCCCGTTCCCGCAAGGGACAGGTTTATTATTTTAAAGGTGGATTATACCCCCGCGACCCAGGGAAGGAATCCAACCGGAAGGATGTGATGATATGCCGATCTGCCAGTATTGTGGAGCCCCGATGGAAGGAATAGTCTGCCCGAGGTGCGGGGGCCAGGCCACGCCCGCTCCGGCCTCCAGCCCGCCGCCCGCATACGGCCAGGCGCCCTACGCGCCGCAGTACCCGCCGCAGCAGGCCCCGCCGCAGTACCCGCCCCAGCAGGCCCCGCCGCAGTACCCGCCGCAGCAGGCCCCGCCGCGGTACCCGCCCCAGCAGGTCCCTCCACCGGTGTACGCGCCCCAGTACGCCCCCCCGCCGCAGTACCCGCCTGTCTACGCTCCCTACCCGCAGCCCCAGTCCTCCGGAATGGCAATTGCGGGCATCATCATGGGAATACTGGCCATCGTGTTCGCCTTCCTGTTCTCGCCCCTGGGCCTCATCTTCGGCATAATTGCCCTCATCCTTGGCGCCGTGGCCCATAGCCAGCGCCAGCAGAACGCCATGGCGGCGATTGTGCTGGGCCTGGTCGGGCTCATCCTCTCCATACTCCTGATAATCGTTGCGCTGGTCTTCCTGTCCATGTTGATGGGCGGATTCTAGGGCATGCCTGGGCGAGCGCGGGGACCCGGCGGAGAACGGCCTCCGCCGGATTCGGCCGAGGGCAGGCCGCTCGTTACAGGTCCGCCTTCCGCCCTCCAACCACCCGGCCTGAGGGAGATACAAAACGGCGGCGCCGGCCGGCTGAGGTCGTGGGCCTGGATATGCCTGCTGGCGACCGTACTGCCGCTTTCGTCCGGGGCCGCCCTGCTTCGGATGCTCCCGCCATCGCAGGACCGGGGGCTCCCCGTCCTCGCCCTGGGGTTGCTGGCAGCGGGCGTGGCCTGCTTCCTGCCGCTGGTCAGGGCCGTGGGCGAATACCTCCGGACCCCTATCGCGGTTGAGCTCTCTCCCATCCTGTTCCTTCTGAAATATCGCTCGGGAAGGACGGTCGGGTTCTCCTGGGCCGAGGTCAGCCACGTCCTGCCCGGGGGCAGGAAGGCGGCGGTCGGGCCCGGCCCGTTGCACGATCTGAAGATAGTGCCCCGGAGAGGGAAGGACCTCGCCGCCCCGAACCTCTCCTTCGAGGCCGCAAGGGAGCTCTTCATCGCATTCTACGAGAGGACCAAGAAGCTTTCTCCCGACGAGGCCCGGCTGAGTGCGGACCGGTGGTTCGACATCAAACGGTATTGAGGCGCCCGGCCGGGGGTCGGATACAATATCTCCCGGTGACATTGCAACGCCGTTGCCATGCCGACCAGGTGCGCGGCCTGCGGGGCGAGCATCCCTTTTTGGGACCTGCGGACGCTGCGATGCGCGGAATGCCGGACGCCCTCGTGCAGGCTCAGGGAGGAGCCTTCAAGGTCTCCGCCACCGCCGGGCATCACCCGATGGCGACCCTGGCCCCGGTCGAGAACCGCACCCTGCCCTGGCTGCGCAATGCCGGCCTTGCGGTGCTGGGGGCCGGGCTGCCCCTGGTGCTCTTGGCGGAGTCACCTTTCCTCGGGACAACGGCGCCTCTGGAGAACAAAACCGCCCTTTTCCTGCTACTCATCGGGCCGATATCATGACCGTCATACGCCCGGCGGCGCTGGTCGCCCGTGAAAACCCGGAGCTCTTCGAGGACCTCACCCTCCCCCTCCCGAACGGCCAGACGGTCCATCTGGAATACATCTCGGGGGAGATGGCCGAATCCATCGAGAGGGCCAAGGAGGCCCACCCCCACCTGAGCGCCGGGGCCAACCTCCGGCCCGCCCTGGAGCTCCTGCTGAGGGCGAGGGCGCATGCCACCGGGCCGGCATCCATCCGGATGACGGAGAAGATCCGGGAGCTCGACCCGGAGGAGGGCTCGGAGGAGCGGAAGATGGAGAGGCTGCGGGAGATCCTGCGCTCGACGGAAGGCGGCGGAAAGGGGTAGCGCCCCGCCGTCCGGCCGGCAGGTCTCTGCAAGGCCCGGTCATCGCCCCCGTGCGCTGACCGGCCTATCACACGACGACCACATCATCCAGCTTCTGGAAATGCCGGTCGCAGGTGTAGAGCGTCCCCTTGAGCGCCCTCGCCACCGAATAGACCATCGCATCGACCGTGTGCAATCCGTGCCTCTCCCGCAGGTCGGCCGCCTGCAGGCATATCTCCTTGGAGATACCTACAATCGATGATGAGCCGCAGATGAAATCGATCCGCTCCGCCGGGTCATGCCCCTCCCGGAGGTACTTGGCCTTTATCTCCAGCAGGCACACCGCAGGGGTGTGCTTCGCCCCGCCGCCGTCGACCAGCTCCCGGACCCGCTCGCCCTTCGGCGATGCGGCGAAGTACTCGATCCAGGCCGAAGAATCAAATATCGCGGTCATCCTCGTCCCTCAGGTCGTCGCGGCGCGCCTTGCGGAGCCACGGGTCCGCCCCGAACATGCTCTTTTTCTTCCGGTAGTGGCTGGCCAGGATGGCATTTATTGTCTCCGATATCCGGCGCTTCCCGGCGTCCCGGACGATCCTTTCGTAGATGTGGTCCTGAAGCTCGACCGTGGTCCTCATGGCACCACTAAAGCATATATGCTCATGCTTTGTACTTATATCTTTCGGCATGCAGTCAGCCTCCGGGGAAGCCTGTGCAACGGGGGGATATATCCCCTTTTCAGGGGGGTGGCTGAAAGTGGGCAACCGCAGGAGAATCGGGAACGGAGCGCCATTGGATGGAAGGAGGCCTACCTCCCCTTCCTCTTGCGTATCTCCGCCGTCAGGGCCGGTATCACCTGGAACAGGTCCCCCACGATGCCGTACTGGCTGAACTCGAATATCGTTGCGCCGGGGTCCGTGTTCACGGCCACCACGAGCTTGGAGCCGCGCATGCCGACCGTGTGCTGTATCGCGCCCGAGACGCCGCACACGACATAGAGCTTCGGCGACACGGTGATGCCGCTTTGGCCGACCTGGACGGACTTGGGCTTCCTGTTCATGTCGATGGCCACGCGCGAGGCGCCGACGACGCCGTTGAGCTCGTCGGCGAGCTTTTGCAGCACCTCGAAGCCGTCGCCCTCGCAGGCCGCCCGGCCGCCCGCGACGACCACGTCGGACTCCTCTATCTTCTTGCCGCCGACGGCGCAGGTCTTCACCTGCTCCTTGACGTGGACTCGGATGCTCTTTTGGTCTATCTTCACCGGCACATCGACGATCCCGGCCTTCATTCCCCTGCGCGGCACGGGCTTGGGCATCACGTTCGGCCGCACCGTCGCCATCTGGGGCCGGGTGTGGGGGCACAGGATGTCCGCCATTATATTGCCGCCGAAGGCCGGGCGCGTCTGGAGGAGCATGCCGTCATGTATCGACAGGCCCGTGCAGTCGGCCGTGAGGCCCAGCCCGACGGTCGCCGCCACGCGCGGCGCAAGGTCCCGTCCCAGCTTGGTCGCCGGGAAGAGCACGATGTTGGGCCGGTGCTTCATTATCAGCCCGGAGATGACGGTGGAGTACAGGTCCGTGTTGTAGCGGGCCAGGAGCTCGTGCTCGGCGACGAACACCCGGCCGGCCCCGTTCTCGGCCAGGATGTCGGCGTACCTCCTGACCTCGTGGCCCAGCAGGACGGCGCAGACCTGCTGCTTGAGCTCCTTTGCGAGCTCCGAGGCCTTGCCCAAAAGCTCGAAGCTCACTCCCTTGGCGCAGCCCTCGCCGACCTCGGCGAACACCCACACATCCCTGTAGGCCGAAAGGTCCACCTTGACCTCCCTGCGCTCTATCCTTATCGCCTCTGTGGGGCAGGCCTGGACGCAGGCGGAGCACAGCACGCATCTTTCGTCGATTGCCGCCTTCTTGTCGACGACGGTCACAGCGTCGAAGGGACAGGCCTTCACGCAAAGGCCGCACCCGGTGCACTTTTCCAAATCCACCTGGATGGGGTCAGCCATGCCTGTCACCTCCTAGAAGAACCCCTCCTTTCCGAGGATGTCGGCCAGTTTCCTCGCGATCTCCTCGGGGCTCCCCTCGAGCATGACCGCCTTCTCGCGGCGGGGCGGGGAATAGACCTTCGTGACCGTCGTGAAGGAGCCTTTCAGCCCCAGCTTCTCGGGGTCGCCGTCCACCTCCTTGATGCCCCAGGTCTCCAGGGGCTTCTTCTGGGCCTTCGATATCTTGGAGAACGGCGGGTTGGAAGGCACGAAGTCGGAGGGCGTCATGAATGTGAGCAGGACGGGCATCTTCGCCTCGAGCACCTCGAAGCCCTCGTCCACAAGCTTTCGCGCCACGACCTTCTTTCCGTCCAGGTCCACCTTGTCCACACAGGTTATCTGCGGGATGCCCAGAAGCTGCGCCAGCTCGGGCCCGACCTGGGCCGTGTCACCGTCGATGGCCTGCATGCCGCAGAGGACGAGGTCGAACTCGCCCGCCTTTTTAATGGCCAGGGCGAGCGTGAGCGCCGTGGCCCAGGTGTCGGCGCCGGCAAAGCCGCGGTCGCTCAGGAGGATGCCCCTGTCGGCTCCGAGCGCCAGCGAGTGTATCAGGACCGAGCGGGCCTGCGGGGGGCCCATCGATATGGCGACAATCTCGCCGCCGCCGGCGGCGTCCCTGAGGCGGACCGCCTCCTCGACGGCGTACTGGTCGAACGGGTTGATTATGCTGGGCACCCCTTCCCTTATGAGCGTTCCCGTCCTCGGGTCGACCTTCACCTCGGTCGTGTCGGGCACCTGCTTGACGCAGACGGCTATCCTCAACCGATGTCCCCCTTCCGGTGGGCGGATGCGTTTTCTTGTATAATAGGGTAACGAACAACGGCTCTTCTCCCGATCTGGGTGGATGGGTGTACCGCCTTGCTCGAATGCATATGCGGGGAGACGCTTGCCGATCCGTATCCGGCAAACATGTACCTATAGTACATGAAACCGAGGAAGCAGGGCAAGGCGGGGGCGAAAATCGGGAAGGCGGGAAACATTGTAGTATTGGCAATACCAATAGAAATCAGGGGTTGCACGTGGAAACGGATGAAAAAAAATAGGATTGATGAATTTTGCATCGCATCGGGGAGCCGATGTCATGAGAGTGTTGAAAAGACATTTTGGAGATGCTTGGAACCACGTTTATATGAGTGATAGACCGTTATCGTTTTGGGAGATTCGACAGCTGCAGAAGCCCGATGCAACAAAGCGAGAGGAGACCTAAAATGCAAATCTCGGAAATGGGCACCTTCCGGCGATTCCGTTCTGCATCGCCACCAAAAGCGGGGGCCATGACCGTGTTACTACTGGTCCTCCTCTCGGTGAGATTCAATCTTTCATGTTCAAACGCGCAAGCCCTGGAAAGCGGGATCGACATTGTGTATTTTGAAGTCCCCCTGGAATTGAGGGTCCACGGAACGGCGATATTCTCCGCCGGCGTCAAAAACAACGGGCCCGATACAGTGCATGATTTGCAGTTCAGGTTCATGGATGGAGATTCGATTTTCAACCTGAGCCCTATCTTTGACCTTCCTACGGGAGATTCGTACAATTGGTCGGGACACGGTCTAATTAATGGAGACGCAGGCGCCGTACATACCTACTCAATAAGGATATCCGACAAATATCTGGCCGTGAACAGGACCCTGCTGCCGATATCCAGGGCTTATATAGAGATTCAGAGCTTCAATATGACCCCGCGTGGTGTAAAAACGCCGCCGGAGGGCGGAATTGGGCATTTCGTCATCAACTTCACCCTGGTCAACTCCGGAAACAGCACGGGCTCGGTCAATCTATCAATAAAGCGTTCCCCCTGGTTTTTCGTCCTTAACGATACGATCGTGATGGGACCGGGAAGCGTATACAACGGAACAATGAATTATGAAGATGAGTGCAGAAATATCCATCTTGGAGAAGAAAGAAGGCTTTGGCTTGAAATAACCGGAGAATCGACCGGCCCGAAAAACCAAACAACGGTATCCTATCATTTTTCGTGCAATTCCCGCTCGCAAGAAGGCGAATTGGCCATGCCAATGATAGTAATTGGTATGTTTGTTGTTGTCAATTGTATTCTTGTTCTCCTTTTCCAACGTTATAAAAAATCGAAATGAAGAAACGATTTGACGATATTAAAAAATCATTCAATAATAACAATCATCCGGTAAATCATCATCAACGCAAGGTCCATAACCCCCCTATGCCCTGCGCCTTCATTATCACTTTTTCCCCATCGCCGCCTTCCCGCTCTTGGCATCGGCGTTGTTCGGATTTATCTGAAGCGCCCTATCGAAGCACCTGAGCGCCTCGGCGCCCCGCTCGAGAAGCCTCAGCGCGTTGGCCTTGTTGGTCCAGCCCTCGTCGCTGTCGGGGTCCAGCGCCAGCACCTTGTCGTAGCAGGCAAGCGACTCCTCGACCCTCTTCATGTTGAAGAGCACGTTCCCCTTGTTCATCCAGGCGTCCTTGTACTCGGCCTCTATCTCTATGGCCCGGTCGTAGCACCGCAGCGCCTCGTCGTCGCGCTGCTTCTTGCGCAGGGCGGTCCCCTTGTTGTTCCAGGCCTCGGCGTAGGCCGGCTTGATCTCTATGGCCCGGTCGTAGCACCTGAGCGCGTCCTCCGCCTTGCCCAGCGTGTACAGGGCGTTGCCCTTGTTGTTCCAGGCCTCCTCGTAGTCGGGCCGGTTCGTTATGGCCTTGTCGTAGCAGGCCAGCGCCTCGTTGGTCACCCCGAGCTGGGACAGCGCGTAGCCCTTGTTGTTCCAGGCCAGGGCGTACGACGGGTTGGCCTCCAGGGCCCGGTCGTAGCACTTGACCGCCGCCTTGTAGTCGCCCTGCCGGCCGAGCGCGTTGCCCTTGTTGGTCCAGGCGCTGTCGTAGTCGGGCCGAAGCTGGAGCGCCTGGTCGTAGCAGCGCAGCGCCTCCTTGAGCTTGCCGTGCTCCCGGAGGGCGTTGCCCTTGTTGTTCCAGGTCACGGCCGATTTGGGGTTGTCCCGCAGCGCCTCGTCGTAGGCCTCTATGGCCTCGTCGTACCGCTTGAGCTGCACCAGCGCGTTGCCCTTGTTGTTTTGGGCCTCGTCGAACTTCGGGTTGTGCCGGAGCGCCTGCTCGAACGCCTGCACCGCCTCGGAGTACCGGTCGAGGTTGTAGAGCGCCGAGCCCTTGTTGTTCAGCGCCTGGTCGAAGTCCGGCCGGACCTTCAGCGCGGCGTCGTAGCACTCTATGGCCTCGGGGTAGCGCTTCAGGCTGTAGAGCGCCGAGCCCTTGTTGTTCCAGGCGAGTGCGTCGTTCGGATCTATGCCGATGACCTTGTCGTAGCAGCGCACCGCCTCCTCCACCCGGCCCATCGAGTACAGCAGGGCGCATTTCTCGGACCAGACCTCCGCCGAGCCGGCCTCCAGCGAGAGCGCCCGGTCGAGCTCGGAGAGGGCCTCCTCCTTCCGCCCGATGTTGCGGAGGGCCTTGCCCTTGTTGAAGTGGGGCGTGCCGTCGTCGGGGTTGAGCCTCGTCTCGTTGTCGTAGCACGGCACCGCCTCGGACCAGCGGCCCAGGTCCTCGAGGACAATCCCCTTGTGCCTCCAGGCGACCAGGTGGTTTTGGTTCAGCGAGAGGGCCCTGTCGTAGCAGCGCAGGGCCTCCTCGGCCCGCCCCAGCTCGTAGAGGGTGTTGCCCTTGTAGAGCCAGTACACTTCGGAGGCACCGTTCAGCTCCAGCGCCCGGTCGTGCGCCCGGAGCGCCTCCTCGAAGCGGCCCAGGTTGTGGAGTATGAGCCCCCGGCTCGACCAGGCCTCCACGTCGCGGTCGTTGAGCTTCAGCACGCGGTCGAAGGCGTCCAGCGCCTCCTCGGCCCTCCCCAGCTTGTACAGTGTGACGCCCCGCTGGGTCCACACGCCCGTCTGGTCCGGCGCGAGCCTGGCAGCCTTCTCGAAGGCGGCGTCGGCCTCGGCCAGCCGGCCCAGCTTCTTGAGCACCCCGCCCAGGCGGTTCCAGGCCTCGGCGTAGTCCGCCTTCATGACGGTGGCCTTCTCCAGGCAGGCCGCCGCCTCGGGGAGCTTTCCCAGGCTCTCCAGGGCGATTCCCATCGCGGCCCAGGCCCCGGCGTGCCTCTGGTCCAGCTCGATGGTGCGCCCGTAGCAGCGTATGGCCTCGTCGAGCCGGTCCAGGCGGCCCAGCGCCTCGCCCTTCTGGAACCAGGCCTCGGCGAAGTCCACCTGGATTCCGATGGCCCGGTCGAAGCACCGGACCGCCTCGGCGTGCTGGTCGAGCCTCAGGTGGGCAAGCCCCATCGAGTGCCAGGCGTCCCTGTTCAGGGCGTCGATGCCCACCGCCTTCGAGAAGCTCGCCACGGAGTCCTGGTACCGGCCCATCGTGAAGAGGATCTGCCCGCGGGCGCTCCAGGACCCGGCGTCCTCCCTTATCGCCAGGGCCCGGTCGTAGCACTCCACGGCCTCGGCGTGCCGGCCCAGCGCCACGAGGGCCCGGCCCTTGTTGAACCAGGCGGCCCCGTAGTCCTTCTTCACGGAGATGGCCCGGTCGAAGCTCTCCACCGCCTGCTGGAACTGGTCCTTCCGCGCAAGTATCGTGCCCATCTCGTTCCAGGCGCGCTCGTTTAGGGGCCGTATCTGGGTGGCCTTCATGAACGCCAGCACGGCCTCCTCCAGCCGCCCCAGCCGGTCCAGGGCGAGCCCCTTGCCGTAGTAGGCCGAATCCGACCGGGCGTTGATCTCGGTGGCCTTCTCGAAGCACGAGAGCGCCTGGTCGTGCCGCCCCAGCGAGAGCAGCATGTTGCCTATCTCGGTCCAGGTGAGGTCGTTTCGGGCGTTGAGCTCCAGCGCCTTGTGGAATGCGGCGATGGCCTTCTCGTGCTGGCCCAGCCTCTCCGCGGCGCGCCCGCGCTCCAGCCAGGCCTCCTCGCTCTCCGGGGCGATGCCGATGGAGCGGTCGTAGCAGTCCAGCGCCTTGGCGGGCTGGCCCATCCGGTCCAGCGACCGGCCCTTGAGCACCCAGAGCCCGGCGTCCTCCGGCCGCACCGACAGGGCCCGGTCGAAGGCGGCGGTCGCCTCCTCGTCGCGCCCGAGCTGCTGGAGCACCGCCCCCTTGCCCTTCCAGGCGCCGGAGGAGCCGGGCCCGATCTCCAGCGCCCGGTCGTAGGAGGAGAGGGCCTCCTCGAGCTTCCCCTCGGCGCGGGAGAGCTCGCCCCGCTCCAGCCAGGCGTCCTCGTTGCGCCCGTTGAGCTCCAGCGCCCGGTCCACCGCCCGCCGGGCCTCGTCCATCCGCCGGAGCCCCCGGAGCACCCGCGCCCGGAGCACGTGCGGCGCCGACTCCTCCGGCCTCGCCTCCACCGCCCGGTCGTAGCAGGCCAGCGCGCTCTCCGGCCGTCCGGAGGCCTCCAGGGCCTCTCCCTTGCGGGCCCAGGCGTCCGGGTTGCGCGAATTGAGCCGCGTGGCGGCGTCGTAGCACCGCAGCGCGCCGGGAAAGTCCCGCTTCTCCATGAGGGCGTCCCCGCGCCGGACCCACTCGGCGTCCATCCCGGGGTGGAGCTCCAGGGCGTCGCCCGTGAAGAGCCGGCCCATCTCGTCCGGGAAGATGGGCCCGAGCGCCCCCTCCGAGAACCGGAAGTAGATGCCCTGGCGGTTGCAGTAGGGCTTCTCCGTGCCCTCGTCCACCTCGACTATGAAGAGCTCGCGGCCGGAATCGTCCGTCTCCGAGGCTGCCCGGGCCCGGAACGCCGGCCGGGCCTGCGCCCCCAGGGCCTCCAGGCGGCCCAGGTCGTAGCGGCGCGCCTCCTCGCCCCTGGGGCCGGGGACCACCCGGACGCCCCGCACCTCCGGCCGCCCGTCCGCCCCCCTCGCCGCGCCCACGATGATGAGCCCGCCGCGCGAGTTCACGAGGGCCACTGCCGCGTCGGCCAGCGCCCCCAGGGGCTCCATGCCCTCCTGGAGCCAGCAGTCCGTGCCGGCCGCCCCGCCCCGGAGAGCCCCTGCCACCTTGTCGGAGAGCACGGCCCGTCACCCCGTCCGGGCCTCACTTCTTGCGCGCTTTTTCGATTATGGCCTTGCCGTTCTTCGCCTCGATGTTGTCGGGGTTGACCTCGAGCGCCCTCTCGAAGCACTTCAGGGCCTCGTCCACCTTGTCCAGCGCCCGGAGGGCGTTCCCCTTGTTGGTCCAGGCCTCGTCGTTCTCGCCGTTGAGCTTGATGACCTCGTCGTAGCACTTGATCGCGTCGGCGGGCTTGTCCATCCCGAAGAACACCGTGCCCTTGTTGTTCCAGGCCGCCTCGTAGTCGGGCTTTATCTCTATCGCCCGGTCGTAAGACCGGATGGCCTCCTCGTCGCGCCCGAGCTTCTTGAGGGCGGTGCCCTTCGAGTTCCAGGCCTCGGCGTAGTCGGGCTTGATCTCGATGGCCTTGTCGTAGCAGCCCAGCGCCTCGGAGGCCTTGCCCAGCGAGTACAGGGCGTTGCCCTTGTTGTTCCAGGCGTCCTCGTAGTCGTCCTTGTTGCGGATGGCCTTGTCGTAGCAGTCCAGGGCCTCCGTCACCCGGCCCAGCGAGCTGAGCACGAAGCCGCGGTTGTTCCACACCTGCGCGTCGGAGGGGTCTATCTTCAGGGCGTGGTCGAAGGCCTCCAGCGCCTGCTTGCCGTTGCCCAGCGCCCCCAGGGCGTTGCCCTTCTGCGAGTAGGCGTTGGTGGACTTGGGGTTCAGGTCGAGGGCCCGGTCGTAGCAGTCTATCGCGTCCTTGAGGCGCTTGAGGTCGCGCAGGGCGTTGCCCTTGTTTATCCAGGTTATCTCGTTGTCCTCGGTTATCTTGAGGGCCTCGTCGTAGGCCCGGATGGCGTCCTCGAACTTGCGAAGGGAGCACAGGGCGTTGCCCTTGTTGTTCCAGGCGTCCTGCTTGTCGGGCTGGATCTCTATGGCCTTCTCGAAGCACTTGACGGCGTCCGGGTACTTCTTGAGGTTGTACAGGGCCGAGCCGCGGTTGTTCCAGGCCTCGGAGAACTCGGGCTTGATCTCGAGGGCCTTGTCGTAGCACTTGACGGCCTCGTCGTACCTCTTCAGGCTGTAGAGCGCCGAGCCCTTGTTGTTCCAGGCCTGCTCGTTCTCCGGCGCAAGCTCGAGCACCTTGTCGTAGCTCGATATCGCGCCCTGCACGTTCTTCAGGTTGTAGAGCGCCCCGGCCTTCTCGGCCCACACCTCCGCCATGGACGGATCGAGGTTCAGCGCCTGGTCGTAGGCCTTGACCGCGTCCGGCAGTCGCTTGAGCTGGCGCAGCGCCACGCCCTTGCTGAACCAGGTCTGGGGGTCGTCGGGGTTGAGCTCTATCTGCCTGTCGTAGACGGGCAGCACCTCCTCGAAGCGGCCCATCTCCGTCAGGGCGATCTCCTTGTTCTGCCAGGCCGAGAAGTAGTCCGGGTTGATCTCTATGGCCCGGTCGAACTTCTCTATCGCCGGCTCCATCCGGCCCAGGCTGTAGAGCGCGGTGCCCCAGAGGTTGTAGGCCTGGAAGAAGTCCGGCCGGATCTTCGTGGCCTCCTCGAACGAGCCCGCCGCGTCCTCGAAGCGCTCGAGGTTGTTGAGCACGAGCCCCCGGTTGCTCCAGCCCTCGGCGTCGCGGGGGTTCATCTGGACCACCTTGTCGAAGCACTGGAGGGCCTCCTCCACCTTGCCCAGCTTGTAGAGGTTGAAGCCCCGCTGGCTCCAGACGTCGCCCATCTCGGGGTTGATCTCTATGGCCTTGTTCAGGCAGATGTCGGCCTCGTCGAAGCGGCCCAGCGCCCGGAGCACCTGGCCCTTCTTCTGCCAGGCCTCGGCGAAGTCGGATCGGTTCTCTATGGCGCGGTCGAACGCCCCGACAGCCTCCTCGTGGCGCTCCAGCGCCTCGAGCACCGCGCCCTTGCGGAACCAGGCGCCGGCGAGCGCCGGGTTGATCTCCAGCGCCCGCTCGTAGCACTTGAGGGCCTCCTCGAACCTCTCGAGCCCCTCCAGGGCGTCGCCCTTCTCGTACCAGGCCTGGTCGTGGTCGGTCTTGAAATCGATGGCCCGGTCGTAGCACTGGATGGCGTCGGGGATCTTCTCCATCCTCTTGAGCGCGTTGCCCATGTTGAACCAGGTGGCCGGGTTGCTCGTCGATATGTCCAGCGCCTTGGCGTAGGCCTGGATGGACTCGGGGTAGCGCTTGAGGTTGTAGAGCATGATGCCGCGGTTCACGTGGGCGTCCACGTCGGGCCGGATGGCGAGAAGCCGGTCGTAGGCGGCCACCGCCTCCTCGAAGCGGCCCAGCGCCGAGAGCGCCGAGCCCTTGTTGACCCAGGCGTCGGCGTAGTCGGCCTTTATGCCGATGGCCCGGTCGAAGCACTCCAGCGCCGGCTCGTGCCTGCCGAGCCGGTGGAGGGCGGCGCCCTTGCCGTTCCAGGAGCGCTCGTCTTGGCCGTTCTGGGCCAGCGCCTCCTCGAAAGCCGGCACGGCCTCGTTGTCGCGGGCAAGCCGCGACAGGGCCGCCCCGCGGTTGTACCAGGCCCGGCCGAACCTCCTGTCGAGCGCTATCGCCTTCTCGAAGCAGGAGAGGGCGTCCCCGGGCTTGTCCAGGCTCGAAAGGGTCTCGCCCAGGTTGTTCCAGGTGTCGCGGTGCTCCGGCCGCAAATCGATGGCCTTGCCGTAGGCCGGGATGGCCTCGGCGTGCCGGCCCATCCCCGCCAGCGCCAGCCCCTTCCCGTTCCAGGCGTCGGGCAGGGCGGCGTTTATCGCGATCGCCTGGTCGAACACCGAGGCGGCCTCCTGGTGCCTCCCCATCGCGAGCAGGGCGTCGCCCTTGTTCACCCACGGGGCCGGCTCGTCGGGTTTTATCCCGATGGCGCGGTCGAACGCGCCCAGCGCCTCGGCCAGGCGGTTGAGCCGCAGGTAGACCAGCCCCAGCTCGTTGTAGGTCTGGTGGTGGGACGCGTTGAGCTTGGCGGCCCGCTGGAAGCTCCCGACCGCGTCCTCCAGGCGGCCCAGGTGGGCCAGCCGGCGGCCTTTCTCGTACCAGGCGTCGTCGTAGTCCTCGCGGATACCGATGGCCTTGTCGAACGACCGGATGGCCTCCTCGTGCTGGCCCAGCATCTCCTGGGCCCGGCCGCGGTTGAACCAGGATTCGGGGAAGTCCATCTTGACGGCGATGGCCTTGTCGAAGTTCTGGACCGCCTCCTTGTACTTGCCCAGCCGGAAGTTGGCGGTGCCGTACTCGTTCCAGGCCTGCTCGTTGCGGGGGGAAAGCTCCACCGCCCTGGCGAAGGCCGGCAGGGCGTCTCTGAACCTCTCGAGCTGGTTGAGCGCCGCGCCCTTGCGGAAGTACGCCTCGGCGCTCCGGCCGTCTATGGATATGGCCTTGTCGTAGCAGTCGATGGAGCGGTCGGCCTTGCCCATCCTGACGAGCACCGAGCCGACGGTTATCCAGGTCGCGGCGTTCTTCGGGTTGATGTCGATGGCCTTCATGTACGCCTCGAAGGCCCTGTCGGGGCGCTCCAGGCGGGCGAGCACGCCGGCCTTCCTGAGCCAGGCGGGCTCGTCCTCGCCGTTGATGGCCAGCGCCTTCTCGTAACAGGTGAGGGCCGGCTCGGGCTGGCCCAGGGCCTCCAGGGCGTCGCCCTTGAGCACCCACACGCCGAAGTCGCCGGCCTCCAGGGCTATCGCGCGGTCGAAGGAGCCCACCGCGCCGTTGAGGTCGTTGAGCCTCATCAGGGTCTCGCCCTTGGCCTTCCACGCCGCAAACGAAGACGGGTCGGCCGTGAGGGCCCGCTCGAAGCACTTGACCGCCTCGGCGGGCTTGTTCATGAGCCCCATCGTGAGGCCCCGCTCGTACCAGGCCCGGCCGTTGTCGGGCCTTATCTCGAGGGCCTTGTCGAAGGAGGAGAGGGCGTCGGTGAAGTTGCGGAGCATGCGGAAGGCGACGCCCCGGTTGAACCAGGCGGCGTCGAACGCCGGCCTTATCTCTATTGCCTTGTCGAAGCAGATGACCGCCTCGTCCAGGCGGTTCATGCGGGAGAGCGCGAGCCCCTTGCTGTTCCAGGCGTCCTCGTGGGTGGTCTTGATGGCGATGGTCCGGTCGAACGCCCGGACCGCCTCGTCGTAGCGCTTCAGCCGGTCGAAGGCCAATCCCTTGTTGTACCAGGCGGCGTCGTAGTCGCCGCGTATCTCGATGGCGCGGTCGAAGGCCGCAATGGCGTCCTCCAGCCGGCCCAGGGACGACAGGCACTCGCCCTTGCGGTTCCAGGCCTTTTCGTTCTCGGGCTTGATCTCGATGGCCCGGTCGAAGGACTTGATGGCGTCCTCGAACTTGGACATCTTGTACAGCGTGGAGCCCCGGTTCAACCAGGCGGCCTCCGAGCCGATCTTCATCTGGATGGCGCGGTCGAAGCAGCGCAGAGCCTCGGCGAGCTCGCCGGCGGAGTCCGCCGCCAGGCCCTTGCTTATCCAGACCTCCTCGTCCTCGCCGGACGCCCCGATGGCCTCGTCGTAGCAGGCCATGGCCTCCTTGGTCCGGCCCAGCGCCTGGAGGGCCTTTCCCTTGAACTTCCAGGCCTCGCCGAGCTTCCGGTTGTGGCCGATGGCCTTGTCGTAGCAGGCGATGGCCTCCTCCTGGCGGCCCAGGGTGTCGAGCAGCTTGCCCTTCTCGAACCAGGCCTGGTCGTGGTCGGGCTTGAGCTCGATGACCTTGTCGTAGCATTTTTCGGCCTGCTTGAGCCGGCCCAGCCTCGAGAGGGCGATGCCCTTCGAGAACCAGGCCTGCTCGCTCGCGGGGCTTATCTCGATGACCTTGTTGAAGGCCTGGAGCGACTGCTCGGCCCGGTTGAGGTCCAGGAGCGCCATGCCCTTTCCGTACCAGGCGTTGTCGTAGTTGGTGTTGAGCTCGATGACCTTGTCGAAGCAGCGCAGGGAGGATTCGAGCTTGCCCATCTTGCGCAGGGCGTTGCCCTTGTTGTACCAGGCGTTCTCGTGCCGGGGGTCTATCTCGATGACCTTGTCGAAGCACTTGATGGCCTCCTCGTTCCTGCCCAGGTGCAGGAGGCTTGAGCCGCGGTTGAACCAGGCGCTGTCGTAGGAGGCCTTTACCCCGAGCGCCTTGTCGAAGCACATTATCGCCTCCTCGTACTTGCCCAGGTCGTGGAGGGCGATGCCCTTGTTGTTCCAGGCCTCCTCGAAGTCGCCCTTGAGCTCTATGGCGCGGTCGAAGCAGGTGATGGACTCGGCCACCTTGCCCAGGTTGTAGAGGGCCTCGCCCTTGTAGTTCCAGGCCTGCTCGAAGGAGGGGCTCAGGCGGATGGCCTGGTCGAAGCACTTGAGGGCCTCGGCGTGCTTGCCCTGGCTGGCGAGGGCGTAGCCCTTGTTGTTCCAGGCCCTGAAGTAGTTGGGCCGAAGCTCTATCACCTTGTCGTAGCAGGCGATGGCCTCGTCCACCCGGCCCAGGTTGTACACGGCGTTGCCCTTGTTGTACCAGGCCTTCTCGTAGTCGGGGGCGAGCGCGATGGCCTTGTCGTAGCACTCGATGGCGCCGTCCACGTTCTGGAGCGTGTACAGGGCGTTGCCCTTGTTGTTCCAGGCCTGCTCGAACGAGGGGCTGAGCTTGATGGCCTGGTCGTAGCACTCCACGGCCTGCTTGACCCGGCCCAGGTTGTAGAGGGCGTTGCCCTTGTTGTTCCAGGCCTTCTCGTAGTCGGGCGCCGCCTCGATGGCCTTGTCGTAGCACCCGATGGCCTCCTCGGCCCGGCCCAGCGCGCCCAGGGCCGAGCCCTTGTTGTACCAGGCCTTCTCGTACTTGGGGTTGATCTCGAGGGCCTTGTTGAAGCAGTTGACGGCCTCCTCCACCTTCCCGAGGGTGTAGAGGGCGTTGCCCTTGTTGTTCCAGGCCTCGGCGTAGGTGGGCTTTATCTCGATGGCCTTGTCGTAGCACTCGATGGCGTCGTCGATGCGTCGCAGGGAGCCGAAGGCGAAGCCCTTGTTGTTCCAGGCCACCTCGTACTCGTAGTTTATCTCGATGGCCTTGTCGTAGCACTCGATGGCCTCCTCGAAGCGGCCCAGGCAGCCCAGGGCGAAGCCCTTGTTGTTCCATGCCTCCTCGTAGTCGGGCTTGAGCTCGATGACCTTGTTGTAGCACTCGATGGCCTCCTCGTAGCGGCCCAGCTCGTCGAGCGCGTTGCCCTTGTTGTTCCAGGCCTCCTCGCCGTAGGGCCTTATCTCGATGGCGCGGTTGTAGCAGGCGATGGCCTCCTCGAACTTGCCCATGGCGTCCAAGACGTTGCCGCGGTTGTTCCAGCCCTCCTCGTAGTCCTTGCGCAGCTCGACCGCCCCTTCGTAGTAGAAGAGCGCCTGCTCGTAGGTGTACTCCTTGGGCTCGAAGGGCAGCGTCTCCCCGGCGGCCTGGGCCTGGTCCCGCCCCCTCTTCGTGAGGTATACGGCGTTGCCCATGCGCAGGAAGGTCTCGGGGTTGCCCACGTACCTGCCGTAGCGCGCCCGGGACTCGTGGAGCTTGTCCCCGATGAGGTCGACCATGGTGCGGTCGGCCTTGGTCAGCTTGAGCTTGGTGTCCTTGTCGATGGCGGTCGGGATGTTCATCTGCGTGAGTATCGTGTTGAGCTGGTTGGTGATGGAGGCGAACTGGTCCTCGGAGAGCTCCTTGACGTTGATGTTGCGGACCTGCTGGATGGCGTCCGCGCCGCCGACGAAGCTCACCTGGTCGCCGTAGGTCGTGGGGCCCACGCCGATGAGGGCGCTGGGTTGCGCCGGGCGCTTGCGCGTGAGGACGCTGTCCCCGATGAGCCCCCCGGAATCGAGGCCGCCCGCCTTGGCCTTGGCGCCCACCTTGGTCCCGCACTTGGGGCAAGTGTCCACCCCGGCCCTGACAAAGCTCGAGCATTTCGGGCAAATCGCCATCGTTTTACCCCCGTGATAACCGTTAAACTTGGCCGCGCATACGGAGCGTAGGGCGAGTATTGTGGTTAATCTATATATAATTTAACTTGCGGACTTAAAGGCGCAGGGCTTAAGGGACAAGGGGGAGGGAGCAAGGCAGCAAGGCAGCAAGGCAGCAAGGGAGTAAGGGAGCAAGGGAGGATGGCACCATATACCCTTGCTGCCTTGCTGCCTTGCTGCCTTTCTGCCTTGCTGCCTTTCCCCCTTGCGCCTTCTCACTAGCCCCCTAGAAGCTCTTTCAGATGATGCCTGGTCTCCTCGTCGACCTGGGGGCAGGCGAGGGCTGCCTTGTACTCGCTGTCGGCGCCGGAGAAGTCGCCCTCGTCGCGCAGGAGGGTGGCGAGGTTGATGTGGAAGTAGGCGTTGTAGGGGTCGAGCCGGATGGCCTCGTTGTAGTACCTCCGGGCGTCGGCCTTGCGCCCGAGCTTGTGGTAGAGGCTGCCCAGCTCCCCGAAGCCCTCTGCGTACTCCGGGTTGATCCGGATGGACTGGCGGAACTCCGACTCGGCCTCCCGGGCGCGCCTCTGGGCCAGAAGGACCATGCCCAGGTTGCAGTGGGAGACCTCGTGGTCGGGGAAGAGCTCCACCGCCAGCCGCAGCTCGGCCTCCGCCTCCTTGTACTTCTTCTCGTGGAAGAGGTAGGTGCCCTCCTTGTTGTGGGCCATGACCTTGCCCCGCTTGAAGATCCACCGGATGCGCCGCCCGATGCTCAACCGATGACCTCGTTGGGCGGAGTCGTTTGAAGCTAAATTACTTTGTGGTGCGGGCCCGAGGAAGGCGCAGGGCGCAGGGCGCAGGGCACAAGGCTTGAGGCGCAAGGGTCAAGGCGCAAGGAACAAGGGGGAGGGAGCAAGGGAGCAAGGGAGCAAGGCAGCAAGGGAGCACCTATGTGAAAGCCGGCCGTCCCCGTGACGTGGACGGCTTCTCTCCTTTTTAAACCTGTCCTTCAAAATACCCAATCCGGTCAAAGCTATCGCTAAAACGGACCCCGGATGCATCTTGGCCGTTT
>Ga0194112_10001478_pt1 | contig 34595 bp, 28 predicted proteins | sample TA2MahC400mmetaG_FD_146191 | JGI IMG/M metagenome (GOLD analysis project Ga0194112, IMG submission 146191) | Freshwater microbial communities from Lake Tanganyika, Tanzania - TA2015016 Mahale Deep Cast 400m | ecosystem: Environmental > Aquatic > Freshwater > Lake | place: Tanzania: Lake... | reverse complement strand
GGAAATCCAGACCATTGTCGAGTACGCTTCACGAAACGAAAAGTATGTCGTTAGTGAGAATCCGAAAGAAGAATATGTCGCTCAGCGGCTGGCTGAAGGCAAGTTAGTGGGCCGCTGCATAGGACGGAGCGAGTTTGGCGCGAGGGCATTGGGCAATCGTTCAATCCTTGCCGATCCCAGGGATACCCGTGTGATCAAATCAATCAACGAAAGCGTCAAGAATCGAGATTTCTGGATGCCCTTTGCGCCGACAATCTTAGAAGAGAACGCGTACGAATATCTTGTGAATCCCAAATCTATCAAAGCACCCTACATGACGATCGCATTTGAGACAACGCCGATAGGCGCAATGTGTTTAAAGGCAGGGCTGCATCAAGCCGATCTGACTTGTCGTCCACAGATTCTCGACCGCCAGCAGAATCCGGCATATTATTCGTTGATTTCAAAATTCAGAGAAATAACTGGAGTTGGCGCGATCTTGAATACATCTTACAACTTCCACGGGGAGCCTATCATACAAACTGTAAGTGACGCAATGAGAGTTTTTGGGCAATCGAATCTGGATATGTTGTTGCTGAACGACATACTCATTGAGAAGAAGGAATGAACAGCGCTCGAATTGCTCAGATTGAGGAACAAACGCTTCAAATCTTCAAACGGGTAAATCCTACCTTGCGGGAGTACACACGGGAAGAAAAAATTTGTCGATCTCTGCGGAAAAGGGAACAAATTATTCTATCAAACCTAGGATTCCAGCCGGAGTTTTTTCGCGGGAAAACTGTCCTCGATGCTGGCTGCGGCACAGGAGACGTGAGTTTTCTCCTCGCGGATTGGGGGGCTCAAGTCAAAGGGTTTGACCTTAATGAAGTCTCGGTTGAGCATGCGGAAAGAATGGGTAAAAGACTTGGTCTAGAGGACAAATGCGAATTCAAGGTGGGCAATGTTTTTGCCCCTCCGTTTGAAGGGACTTTTGATTTCGTTCAATGCTTGGGTGTCTTACCTCACGTGGGTGATCCCAAGTCTGCTTTTAGCAAAATTGCAGAACAGGTCAATCCCGGCGGATTTCTCTATGTTTCGGCAATCAATAGATACGGCTTTCTCTTGCGAGCGTTCAAGCGTGCGGTCGTGAATATTCTCGGATATGGCGATCCGTATAAGAAAGCACGGTGGGCAAAGATTCTTTGGAAAAGACATATTCAGCGCGCAGCCAAGTTTGGCCTTCGGACAGAAGAACAAATCGCTTATGATAATTTTGTGGCACCACACATCACCACGACGGTAGGCGACTGGTTACGATGGTTGAGAGATAACAATCTAGAATATGTGAGTTCCTATCCGTCGTTTTTTTCTCTACGTATGCCCTCGCATAAATCGGGTGGAATCGAACTTCTCAAGATTCAACAGGATATGCCAATATCGAACACACACAAGGCAGTTCTCATAGCTCTTGCTCAACTTCGTTGGGCGTTTGCACTTCGTGTAGGCGGGATGGCTTCAATTTCCTTCGTCAGCAAAAAGAGGTCCAGGTAACTTGAAAATTCTCGTCATTGCACCTCACATGGACGATGAAGTCCTAGGCATAGGCGGCACAATCTGTAAGCACGTTAAGCAGGGAGATACTGTTCGCGTCCTATTCGTGGCAAACCGTGCCTACAACCATCGATACGATCCCTCTCTGATTCAGCGTGAAAAGGATCACGCCTTAATGGCTAAAGCAATCTTGGGTTACCAAGATGCTAAGTTCGCTGACCTAAACGATGAGCAGTTGGATGACAAACTTGCACCAGTCATTCAGGTTATCGAGGAGTTCATAACCGACTTCAAGCCGGATGTGGTCTACGTTAACCACCGGGGTGATGTGAACCAGGATCACAAGGCGGTATTTGAAGCCACGATGATTGCTTGTAGACCTATCAGTAGTCTAGGCAGGCATAGAATCAGGCGCCTATTGTGCTACGAAATCCTTTCCTCAACAGATCAAGCTCCCCCATTTCAGGAGCGTAGTTTTCTTCCAAACTACTATGTGGACATCTCAGCATTTCTGCCAAAGAAACAACAGGCGCTGGAATGCTACCAAACAGAGTTGAGGATTTTCCCCCATCCCCGCTCGCTGGAGGGCCTTCGCGTACTGGCACAGAAGCGGGGGATGGAAGTTGGATGGCCAGCGGCCGAAGCCTTCGTAATCGTTCGAGATGAGTGGGCGTAGCGTATGATCTTAGGTGTCATTCCGGCCAGAGGGGGGTCGAAAGGATTGGCCCGGAAGAACATCAGGATGCTCTGTGGCAAGCCCTTGATTGCATGGAGCATAGAGTCTGCTCAAAAAGCTAAGCTGCTCGATAGATTTGTCGTATCCACTGAAGATGAACAAATTGCGAAAATTTCCCAGCAGTATGGAGCCGAAGTTTTAGGACGTCCACAGGAACTTGCAACAGATGAAGCATCAACGCTGAACGTGTGGCAGCATGTACTATCGCAAATAGAGGCTGATATCCTTGTTAATCTAAATCCCACATCTCCTGTGCGTGATGATGACCTTATTGATAGATGCATCCGGCGCTTTCTTGAAGTTAAACCCGATTCACTGGCCACCGGATTCATGTGCAAGTACGTTGAGTGGAACGATCCAAGATTCAAGGATAAGAGAAGGCAGGATATTCCCGGGTTTTTCTATGATGATGGAAATATCTACGTAGTTGACTGTGAGGTGATCCGGCGTGGAGATCAATATGGTGAGAAGCTTGAGCGAATAATCATAGACCGAGAGCAGAACATCGACATTGACGATGGATTTAGCTTTTGGCTAGCAGAGCAGATTATGAAGAGAAGACTTATAGGAGAACAGTTCTAAAGACAGCTTCTTTATGCTGGGGAAGGCGCAAAAGATGACTCAGAAGAAATATCTGGCTACTACTGCAATTTCTGAGATTTGGGATTTTGATAGTGAGCTACTACTTCTCGGCCCCTGGTGTATTACAGGAGAAAATAAAAAGCTACTTGAAGAAAAGGATTACACCATAGTAGAAAGTCCCTGGAGACCTTTTAGCTCTAAAATAAAAGAGGCGGCTGATTATTGCAACTATATTTATAAAGAGATCCTACCAGAACTTGGGAAGGTGTTAAACGATTTACATTCTGTATCGTACCCAGAGAACTACTGTGAGTACTTCTCGGGCCGTGGCTGTTGCACTTTATAGGAATCCTTTGTGATAGATACGAGAGAATAGATAGAAAAAGCCCTTGAGTTATTTACTGATTTCTACACCCAAGTGCTTCCAAGAGAACAATGTAATTTAGCATCCTTGGATACCTACGTTTTCCTGCTTCTCAGGGCAAAGTAAATGAAAACTATTATAACCTGAAATTATTTACTATCGTTGCTTATTATTTATGTCTGGATAAAATTGCAAGGGCAGATTACAGGTCAGAATGTAAAGCATATTCCAATCGAAATAGCTTGAAAGGGAGGTTATTCAATAAGTTAATGGCCTTATCGACCTGGAATTCAAAAGGAACAATAGTTTTAGCAATATGTACCATTTAACCCCTATTGAAGGGCTTTTGTTCAGATGGAGAACTGAGTTAAGCAGGGGTAGTCTTGTGGAGTTTAACTATGTAGAAGAATCTTCCTTAAAGAATACTTTCTCTTATGATCTTAGAAAAGGATTGAGGCTAAGAGGGGGCTAAGATAGATTTGAGCCCATCTTTTATTAGGTCATTTCCAATGCTATCTTTATGTGTTATATGGAAAATTACAAAATTTACAAACATAGTATCAATAGCTTAGGTTCTCTTAATATAGTGGGTTCAGTAGTCTAATGGTATTTTAATGAAACATTCAAGTTCTTTGTTGCAGAGGCATTGGTAAAGGGGGCAAAACTCATTGATTTTCAGCAGGAGGGTGGATATGGAGAATCGTTAGCTTCTTCCTACATTGACAGGTTCTAATCTTATCATCGACAGCGGAAGGACTTCTTGGTGATTATCAGGTTAAAAAAAGGTAATTTATGTCGAATTCATGGATAATTGTTCAAGACGCTAAGCAAGTTTATAAATCATTGTTGTTAGAAAAAGTATCTCAACCTATGGCATATTGCTTCCTCGCCACAACTCCTGGGGCATATTTTGATATGGAGAAGTATGGTCTGCCAGTGCGAAGCACTCACGAGTTCACCTCTACAAACGATCTCAATTGTATAGCATGGCAGAATTACCAAAGAGTTCGATATGCTGTTCATAACCTCGAGTCTCTTCTGCATGTTCAGATACCTGATCTTCCGAAGGACTTCAGACCGTTCGAAGCAGCGGAGTACCAAATAAAACATTTTACTGATTCTATTGCTTTCACATTAAAAGAACTCATTGAATTTTGCAGGGCAGAATTGCCAACAAAACTCCTTTATTGGAGCAATAATTGTGGCATGGATGGTAGTCCAGAGGTACATTTTCTGAAACGTGAGAAGATTGGCAACTTTTCGTTCCACCCAAATGATATGACTGTTGCTTCTCTTATTCTTAGCAACCCCCTTTGCTGGGAACGATTAAGCGTTGTACCTGAACGTTTGTCGATTGGAGGTTCTACCTGTACGGCAAGTCCAAAGTTGGGCTGGTGTTGTAGAATCTCCCAGTTGCTTAACCCCAACAGACGCTCTGTTAGAACACTGCTTTCTGGAATTATGCGTACTGCGTTAAGAAGCAAAGGTCAGAGATTGTTGGTTATCGGGATAGCAGATAACTCCATATCGTTTATCAAACATGCCCAGTCGAGGTACGGAGTCCATGTGGACTGGTGGACTCACTATGCATCTAATCCGATTCATCTACCCACATTCAGAGAAGTATCGCTTGATTCCTCCACCGATAAATCTCTAAAACCAATGGTTCAAGTAGCAAGGTTATCCCCTCCTTTTGAGATCAAAGCCTTATGGGAATTCAGTGAAGATGATCAACCCATACTCGATATTCTTTGGGACCGCCTTGTGAATTTCTGGAAGCGGAGAGTACCTTACTTACTTTTGTTATATTTAAGAGCAATTCATTACTTCGAGAAATACAAACCAGTTGCAGTGTTGTGTGGAACTACACCGGAGGAAGCACAAGTCATCTTTCAAGCTGCGAAAGTCTGCGAAGTACCATCGGTTTCATTCCAACATGGTGGTGGTTTCGGATACCTACTCGTTGAATCAACAAAACTAAGTGATCTTCGAGCTGATTTCTATGCAGGGTATGGACCGGAGGGTTGCAGGAACCTGGAGAAATTTGCTAAAAACTACGGCCTGACAGCTAGAGCTATTAGTATTGGTTGGTCCAGGGGGGCAGAGATTAAGGCGCATGCACGATCTTCTAGGAGCGTAGGTAGAATAAATATCAATCTCCAAACCCTTCCACATACTGCTTACAAATTGATATATGCCACTACCAATTTGAGTAGAGACCATCGCTACGGTCCTTACCATTTCAGCATTGTGCACGATACAGAGTATTGCCTTCACCAGGTTCAAGTGATTAAGGTATTAAGTCAATTGCCCGATACGTATTTACTTATCAAGTTCAACAACAAGGGCTGGGGTGAAAATCCTGTGGAGCATTGGGTTTCCCAACAAAAGAATTCACGAATGGGAATGTTAAAGCAAGGGAATTTTTCAACTTTTCTTCCATGGGCTGATTTGGTCGTTCTTGATTCTCCAGGTACGACATTGATCGAAGCCATGGCTGCGGGCAAGCGTGTAGTCTATCTGGATATAGGTATCTTTCGATGGACCTCTGAAGGAGAGGCTCTGATGCGTAAGACGACTATATGGGTTGATAAAGACCCTGGATGGGAAGAACACCTATGCAAGGCCATCGTGGAACTGTTGAAGGTGTCACCTCCAGAGCTGACTACAAATGCTTTCCTTGCTGCATATGCAAGTTTAAACTTCCGCCCCGAACTCCTGTGGGAGAAACTAATTACTGTTCGTTAGGACTCCCATGTAGGTTTGCCATTTGCAATAATTATTTTTTGGAATGACACTGATTGCTTCTGTTACGTTCACTAAAGAGGATTTGGATGATTATCATCCGAAGCAATTTTGGGGGACCATTAGGAATTGGATCTTGGATTTCTTTTTAGAGGTTGCAATAAATGACTGAGTGCGAATACACAAAGCCCAAGGTTACAATATATATTTTGTGCCACAATTATGGACGGTTCCTGACTCAAGCTATAGAGAGTGTACTTGAGCAGAGTTATAAAGACTGGGAATTAATTGTCATTGACGATGGCTCCGGGGATGAGACGGCTGCGATTGCAGAACGCTATATAGCTTTACATCCAGAGCAGATTCATTTTTTTCAGAACACCCCAGCTCGTGGTCTGCAGGCATGTGCAAATCTGGCTCTCGAAATGGCCAGGGGTGAGTATATAATGCGCCTCGATGCTGACGACTTCTTAGATGAAAGTGCACTCTTGGTATTAGCTACTTATCTCGATCGTTATCCGGATGTGGGTCTTGTCTACCCTAACTATATTTATATAGATGAGCAGGGTAAGTTTTTGGGTATCGAGAATCGTAAGAAGATTGGAAGGGAAGCAAAGCTATTGGATCTACCAGCACATGGGGCGTGCACCATGGTGCGTAAGCGCATTTTGAAAAGTATCGGTGGTTACAATGAGAACCACGATTGCCAGGATGGTTATGAACTCTGGCTTAAAGTACTTCATCGATATCCGGTCGCCAATATTTCCACTCCGTTATTTTTTTACAGGCAGCACACCGATTCTGTGTCACGGGATGAACACCGCATTCTGTCTACGCGTCGGCAAATTAAGCGTGATCTGGTAGAGGAAAAGGGTGGAAATGTCAAGCCGCGAGTGGTTGCGATTGTGCCGGCTAAAAACACCTATGAAAACATGCCCAACATCGTGTTAAATGAACTTGCTGGACGTCCGCTCATTGATTATACGCTGGATGTTGCCCGAAAGGTGGAAATCGTTGAGACGGTCCTTGTCACTACGGATGATCAAGTGGTTGTTGATTATTGCGAGAAATTTCCTGGCGTCTTGGTACACATACGACCTATGGAATTGTCAAGGAAACAAACCTTCCTTGCTCAAGTGATACAAGATGCAGTGATGCGACTTGAGCAAGAGTATAAAATATATCCTGATATCCTCGTCATTCTGAGTGTCCACTCTCCACTTCGCCGTCCGGAGCACATTCGAAATGCTATTGATACACTACTCCTCTACAATACGGACAGCGTGATCAGTGTTTATGAGGACTATGACCTCCACTTCGGTCATGGGGAAAATGGTCTTGAGCCCCTCAATAAGGGAATGCTACAGCGCCTGCGACTCGAGCGTGAGGCACTCTATGTTGATAATGGGGCGATAAAAGCCCTCTGGCGGGATGTGATTACAGAAACAAATATTTATGGCAGAAAGGTTGGGCATGTAGTTATGTCCTTGAAAGAGAGTTTTCAGATTAAGAGCTTGTTCGATGCCTGGGTGATCGAGCAGATTATCAACCATGATCGCTGAATGATTGAAAACCTCACGTTTAGTTCTGTAAAGGGTTCGAACCACCAACAAGGAAGTTTAAACGATGTCAACTCGATCATACTTTAATGATAATGCTGTCTTTGTAATTGCTGAAATCGGAGGAAATCATGAAGGCGATTTCGAGTATGCTAAAAGGCTGCTAAAACTTGCATCGGAATCTGGTGCGAATGCAATCAAATTTCAGATTTATCGAGGAGATAAGATTGTCAGTAAAGTGGAAGATCCTGGGAGAAACGAACATTTTAAAAGATTTGAGCTCTCGATTGATCAGTATATCGAACTTGCGAAAATGGCAAGAGATTTTGAGATTGTATTCATGGCATCAATATGGGATCGAGAGGCGCTGGAATTGCTCGATCCTTACATCACTATTCATAAGATTGGTTCCGGAGACTTTAACGCTTACGAGATGGTTGAAGCATCTGTCAGAACAGGAAAGCCCATTATTCAATCGTGCGGTCTTGCCACAATTGAGGAAATAGATGACTATGTGAAGTATATCAAATCTCTGGATCCGTCCTATATTGCAGAGCGTAAGCTATGTCTGCTTCAATGTACGACAATGTATCCTATTCCTGATTGCGATGCAAACCTGAACGCAATGCTCTTGATAAAAGAAAGGACTGGTCTGCCAGTTGGTTACTCCGACCATACCATCGGCACCTATGCTTCTGAAATTGCAGTAGCTATGGGTGCGCAGGTTATTGAGCTGCATTTCACTGATGACCGCGAAGGTAAGCAATTCAGAGATCATAAGTTATCGGTGACTCGAGATGAGATGGGGGAATTCATTAGCAAAGTTAAAAAGATTAAGGAATTACAAGGGGTTCGTGAGAAGAAACTGATGCCGTCAGAGGTCGAACATAACTACCTTGTATCGTTCCGTCGAGCCGTTTATCCTGCAAATGATCTTCCTGCAGGGAGTATTTTGAACCGTGACAATGTCATTTCTTTGAGACCCAACGTGGGAATCGATGGGAAAGATTATTTTAAAGTTCTGGGGAGGAGATTGAAAGCCAGTAAGAAGGCCTATGAACACCTTAGCTGGAATGAATTGGAGTAATGATGAAAGGTAAATGTCTGTTCAGCGCTCCCTTTTCCTTCATGCCAGATATCCAGGAGGAGTTTAATGCAATAATTCCCACAATCTTTCAGGAGATCTGGGGCAGAGAAGAATTGGAACACGACCTTACCATAACGGCTTGGGTGATGAATCCTGGTCAGCTTTTCGTAATTGACAATGAGGTTCTTAATCTTTTTCCTATGTTGGAGGTTCTCGTGACCCCCTCGACCGGCCGTAACCACATTGAATTAGCTGTGTGTGCCAAACGTAGCATTCCAGTTTACAGTCTGCTCGATGAACCTGATGGTACGAATACGATTTCCGCAAGTGCGGAGTTCACCTTTTTGTTACTATTGAACACTTTGCGGAGACTGGATATTGCAGTGGGGGAGGTATCAGCACGGCGCTGGCGTCAAAGAGAGGATTTTATGCGCGGCCGAGAATTCAGGGGGAAGAAGGTGGGTCTTGTAGGCTTTGGTAGAATCGGCCACCGATTGGCTCGGTACTGTACAGCCTTTGAGGCCGAGGTAGTTTACTATGACCCCTATGTGAAGGACGATGAATTTCAAGCATGCTCTCTTGAAGATTTATTTGGTCAGTGTGATGTTATCTGCATTTGTTGCACTCTTACACCCGAGACAATAGGAATGATCAATAAGCCACTCTTGATGAGATTAAAAGAGAGTGCATGTCTTATCAACACATCCCGCGGCGAAGTGATTAACGAAAAAGACCTTTTAGCGGTTCTCCAAGCTCGTCCGGATCTTCGAGTTGGGCTCGATGTACTTAGGGGAGAGGTAGTAGGTGCTCACATCTCTTCCCCCCTATTGGAAATGCACGATCGAAGGCAGATTGTGATCACGCCGCACATAGCTGGGGCTACTATCGAATCTCAGACAAAAGCAGCAAGGATAGCTTTGGGCATTCTTAAAAAACATCTTTCGTTTCAAACTTCGACATCTTTGTCAAAGGGATTATAAAAATATGCAAATTTACCGAGCTGCGATCATTGGGTGTGGCCGTATTGGTGCCGATTGCAATTCACCAGAAACGGGTTCATCACGAATTGCCAGCCATGCTGAAGCCTATACGAAGCACCAAAAGACCGAGCTGATTGCAGTCTGTGACTTGGATTCCGATCGTTTGAGACAATGCAAGAAACGATGGAATGTTCCCAGGGCTTATAATGATCTCGATGAAATGCTTATTAAGGAAGAAATAGATATTCTGAGTATCTGTACACCCGCATCATCCCATTTCGATATACTGGCAGAAGCCTTGCGGACAGAGAAAGTTCTGGGCATTTTAATGGAGAAGCCGTTGACCTTAACCATGCAAGAGGCCGATGCTGCTCTCCACTTAGCTCAAAATTTCAAAACAAAGATTTCTGTAAATTATATCCGTCGATTTCCTCCTATTTATAGGCAGGTAGCCGAGGAACTGCGTCAAGGAGATTTAGGCCGAATTCAACACATCAATGTCTATTATACCAAAGGTATTGTCAACAACGGGAGTCACGCTCTCGATCTTTTGAAGTTTTTCTTTGGAAATCCGGACGAGGTATCCTTGCTTTCGTCAAATCTGGAGCCTACCGACGACCCAAGTCCAAGTTTTAGGATAAAATTTCCGGCAGGCTTTGAAGCTTGGTTCTGTGGACTTAAATCAGACTTCCACAATATTTTCGAAATCGATATTATCGGTAGTGAAGGACGTCTGGTTTTCCGGGATCAGGGACATATTCTTGACCGCTTCCCAATTGGGGACACGTATATAAAGCATGGGTTTAAGCAACTTAAACCTATTCCCGATTCATACCCAACAGATCTCGAGAGAGCTGTACAGTATGCTCTTGAGGACTTAATTAAAAGCATAGAGATTGGGATTGAGCCTAACTGTACAGTAGAGGATGCCCGGACTGCACTTTATCTTTCTCTGGACGTACTGTCCAATTTAAGATGCTAATAAGGTGTTGAGAGGAAATTTTATGGGGAAATCACAACTTGCTCTGTTTGGTGGGAAGCCTGTATCAAGAACTCCATGGCCAGAAACGAACACTATTGGAGAAGAGGAGAAAAAGGCTGCCTTAGAAGTTCTCGATTCGGGTGTGCTCTCAGAGTTTCGAGCGACAGCAGGGCCTGACTTCTTGGGCGGGCCTAAGGTTAGGCAGTTAGAAGAAGCCTGGGCTGAGTACTTCGGAGTCAAACATGCTATTAGTTTTAATTCGCTTACCTCCGGCCTATATGCAGCCATAGGCGCAATAGGCATAGGCCCAGGTGACGAAGTGATCGTTTCACCTTTTACAATGGTTGCCTCAGCGACTTGCCCGATTATCTATGGGGGGATTCCGGTATTTGCTGATATTGATCCGATGACCTATTGCCTTGATCCTAAATCTATAGAAATTCGAATCACACCCCGAACCCGGGCAATAGTTGTAGTTCATTTATTTGGGTATCCAGCAGAGATGGATACCATTATGGCTATCGCTGAAAAACATGGGTTGATGGTGGTTGAAGATTGTGCTCAGGCACCTGCTGCCAAATACAAAGGAAAGTATGTTGGCACACTCGGCCAAGTTGGAGGGTTCAGCCTTAATTTTCATAAGGCGATCCATACAGGCGAGGGGGGTGTGATGGTAACCAACGATGATGAATTGGCTCTCCGGTTACGCCTTATCCGAAATCATGGCGAAGTCATCGTTGGGGATATGGGGGTAGAAAATCTGGTGAATACTTTTGGAGGCAATACTCGAATGACTGAGATTGAAGCAGCCATCGGTTATGAGCAGTTAAAGAAAATCGATTGGTTGACTGAACATAGAATCAAGTTGGCTGAATATCTGGATAAACAACTTGCTGACGTCCCAGGTATCACACCTCAAAAGATGTGGGATCCTGGGGACAGACATGTATATTATTTTTACCCAATGCGATACGATGAGGAGATTTGTGGTTTTCCACGAGAGTTATTTGTCCGTGCTGTTTGTGCTGAAGGAATTGAACTAAGACAGAGCTATGTTCGTCCCATATATTGGGAACCACTTTTCCAAAAGAAGATTGCCTTTTCTAAGGGATTTCCATTTGCTTCCAAATTCTATGACGGTGAAGTTAACTACGAAAGAGGTCTATGCCCTGTTACAGAAGCATTACACGAACGCGAATTGATCTTTGGCAAATTTTGCAGATGGCCATTGACCGAAGCCCACATGGATGAGGTAATCCGTGCCTTCAAAAAGGTATTGGACCATCGATCTGAATTAAAGGGATTGATTAAACAATGATCACTTCCTGTTCAATGTTAGCAGTTGCACAGGATCCTGGCGGTGCGGAAGCTCTAACTCCTGTTTTGAAAGGTCTTTTTGCTAAGAACCATATTCGGTTATCGGTTCTGGCGCGACAGCACGCTTGCAAGATCTTTACTAAAGAAGGATTTAAGTTTATTAATTCTGACATGTTTGGAGTTAGCTCCGAGGGAGATTGGCGTGCTTTTGCCGAGACGTGGCTAAAAAAGTATAAACCTAAGCTGATCCTAACGGCTACGAGTTTGAATTCGGGGTTAGAAAAATCGTTTATTCGGGCTGCCCGTGGGCAACGTATACCTTGTATCACTATATTAGACTCTTGGACAAATTATCGAGCCAGATTTTTGGACCATGGTGAGAAACATTTGTTCATTGAGATACTACCCAATATCATCACGGTGATGGACGACTTTGCTGCTGATGAGATGTGTCGTGCCGGGTTTCCTAAAGCCATTTTGAATGTGGTCGGCCAACCTGCCCTTGAGCATTTTTTAAAATGGGTGAAATCTGATCTGGCTGAGGATGAGCGTCTGCGAACTCGAAAGTCACTTGACATTCCCAACGCCACGATGCTGATTGTTTTCTTTTCCCAGCCAATCGCTGAGACGTACGGTCCTCCAGGCTCAACCTATTATCGTGGGTATGATGAGTTTGATGTATTGGGCCTCTTGCTATCATCTCTTTCTAAAATGGACATGCAATTCAATCTGGTTATTAAAACACATCCCAAAGAGCCAATAGAAAAATTTAAACATCTACTGGCTGATACCTTTGTATCAACTCGGGTTGTGAATGACTACGATTCCGATCAGCTTATTATAGCTGCCGATTTGATAGTTGGTATGACCTCAATTGCGATGGTTAAGGGACTTCTGGCTGGTCGTCAAGTTCTCAGCCTCCAGCCTAACCTGATAGGCGAGGATTCGCTCGTGCTGGGACGAATGGGAATTCTTAAACCTGTGACCGACCCTAAACTTTTCCCTGATATACTACACGATATGCTCTCCTATCAGAATAGACAATTACATCACCTATCGCTACCAGTCTTTTGGACTGATGGGCAATCCACTGAACGCATTCTTGCAATAATAGAAAAACTGATGGCCAGTGAGGTCTGATATGGCAATATTTTTGAAGGGTGTAAATATATATTTACGACCATTGCAACCAGAAGATGCACAAGGGCCATATGTAGAGTGGTTCAATGACGCAGAAGTATGCTGGGCCAATTCACATCACTATATTCCTTACACGACCAAGGAGGCATTGGCCTATATTGAACGTGCCCAGAAGTTTGGAGACGAGTTTATTTTGGCCATTGTCCGAAAAGAAGACAACCGACATATTGGCAATATCGCACTCAAGCGAATCGACTACATCGCGCGGTCGTCTGAGATAGCATTCTTAATTGGGGATAAGAGTTGTTGGGGAAAAGGTTATGGGAAAGAGGCTGGTCGATTGTTGTTAGATCATGCATTTTTTGCCTTGAATCTTAATCGGGTATACTGTGGGATATTCGAAACTAACGTGGCGATGCAAAACTTAGCCGAAGACCTCGGAATGAGGGTTGAAGGAAGGCGGAGACAGGCGGCTTTTAAGGATAATTGTTATCTGGATGTAATCGAATATGGTGTTCTCCGCCAAGAGTACATCGAAAGATTTGGGAAACTAGGGGGAAAGCAAGGATAATATGAAAACGGTTGCAATCATTGCGGCTCGTATGGATTCGAGCCGTCTTCCTGGCAAGGTTATGATGCCAATCTTAGGCAAACCGATGATCGAACGTATGATTGAAAGGATTCAATTTTCAAAACATATCAATGAGATCATCATCGCGACGACTGAATTACTTAACGATGATATCCTTGCCTCTTTAGCCAAAAAATTACATGTAGGTTGTTTTCGAGGTGCAGTAGATGATGTTTTGGGCAGGCTCCATGCTGCTGCTTATGCAGCAGGAACTGACCATGTCGTGGACCTTCTGGGTGATAATCCCTTGGTCCATGCAGATCTTATTGATGATGTGATTGAGTTCTATCATTCACATGACTTTGATTATGCGGTAAGTACAACTACTGAACATCCCTATGCCTCACCAGAGCTTGCCCGTTTTCCAATCGGTATTCGTGTTGAAATGTGTTCGCGAGAGGTTTTGGATCGCTGTGAAAAAGAGGCCAACAACCCCTATCACCGAGAACATTCCGCAAGCTATATCTATGAACACCTGGAGATTTTTAAAATCGGCTACTTTGAAGCTAAGGGGAAATGGGCTGAACTTAACCGGCCAGAGCTAACTTTTGCTGTCAATTATCGGGAGAATTTTGATTTGGTGTCGTACATCTTCGAGAAGTGTTATTCAATTGATCCAAATTTTACTTTACAGGCAGTACTTAAAACTTTCGACTCAAATCCTGAGTTACTGAAGTTGATGGGGGCTCCTGCTGTATCTTCCAACGTCTGATCCGATACTATGAGTGCGCTAATTTAAAAGCCTATCAAACTCAGTTGCTCAATTTCATGATATATCTGGATAAAATATGACGAAACAACTTTTAAGACTTGCATTTAAGTCCTATCCTACCCAGGTTCTGGGGATATTCGTTCTGTCCTTGTTGCAGACTGTAGTCACGGGGATTGGTTTGAGTTTACTCATGCCGATCATAGAGGGGCTGCAAACGCCGTCGAATGTAACCTTTACTCATCCGCTCTCGAGGTTTTTCACCAATATTCTCACTTATCTCCATCTACCCTTGAATTTATGGGTGTTATTTATAAGTGGATTGACATTATATACACTTCAGACTTTTGTGCAATATTTGAGAGCCAATCTGGTGACTAAGACATCAAATGGAGTGGAAGCAAAGATGCGCATTGAGTTATTATCCTCACTACTCCACACCGAGCTTGGTTATTTCCACCAAAAAAAAGTGGGCGATCTGGTGAACTCAATCGTAACTGAAGCTAATCGAGGAGCGGCAGCTTTTATTTATTTGATCAATATTTTGGTTACGGCAGTCCTGATCATGGCCTACTTGGTAATAGGCATCCTAATTTCTTGGAAACTTTCTCTGGTAATGTTTTGTATCTCAGTGCCGTTAATTTACTTTTCTAGACGCAGGAGGAGCATCGTTCAAAAAGGCCAAGAGATCAGTCATGCCAATGAGGTCTTGCAAAGCATGACGGTGGAATCGCTACTTGGAATAAGAGAAATCAAAATATTCGGTTTAGAACAACATTTAACACCGATCTTTAGTGCAGTAGCTACGAATGTGAGTCGCCAGAATTTGCTATTGCAAAGGCTCAATACCCGCTTAATTTCAATTTATGAAATAGCGGCCGTGGGCATCATCATCTTATCGGTGAGTCTCTCGGTCTTCGTACTGAAGAATCCGATCCCAGAGATGGTGGCGATTCTTGCCCTCATGGTTCGCCTGTCACCCATGGTGACAAATCTTCAGAATAATCGGGACAAGTTCCTCGGAACTATGTCAGGGTTTAAAGTGGTCAATGAGCTACTTGGGGAGGCAAGGCAAAGTAAAGAAGCAGCGGTTAAAGGCGCTTATGGGTACAATAGGCTGCAATCATCTATTGATTTCGACAATGTTAGCTTCACTTATGAAGGACATGATATTCCAGTACTTAGGAATATCACTCTTCGCCTTGAGCAAGCAAAGACTACGGCAATTGTGGGAGCATCAGGGTCTGGCAAATCCACGCTGGTGGATCTGATTGTTCGCTTCTATGATCCTACAGAGGGGCAGATTTTAGTAGATGGAACGGACTTGAAGCAAATTGATCTACTTAGCTGGCGCGGAATGATAGGCTTCGTGAGTCAAGAGACCTTCCTTTTCAACGATACCGTTCTGAAGAATATTTGGTATGGGAATCTTCAGGCCTTGGAGGAAGAGGTCGTAGAGGCAGCAAGGCGTGCTTATGCGCACGAATTTATTATGGAACTTCCGCAAGGCTATCACACGGTGATCGGTGACCGAGGTGTTAGATTGTCTGGTGGACAGAGACAGCGTTTAGCTCTGGCGCGAGCTATTCTCCGTAACCCTCAGGTTCTCATTTTAGATGAGGCGACCAGTGATCTTGACTCGAAGTCAGAACGCTTGATACAGGATTCGTTGCGCGAATTGAGTCGCAATCGAACTGTAATCATAATTGCCCATCGCTTATCAACAATAGAGAACGCCGATGAAATAGTTGTAGTTGAAGAAGGGCGTGTGGTAGAAAGCGGCAGTCATCAAGCATTACTTCAAAGAAGGGGACATTATGCAGACTATTATAATTTGCAATTTAGGAAGAGCTTTCAGCCTTTCCTGACTGATGAAGGATTGAACGCTGATAATAAAAAGGCATGACGGGACCCCTATCTATGTTCTGGATTTCGTTACTTTTCCAGTTTTTGAAACCCAAAAGTACTCCAATAGCAATCTTTATCAATAAGTTAGGATTGTTATCTGGGCTGCGTTTGTCGCTGTTTACGTTTAATCAGCAGGTTGAATCTATAAGGTATCTATCCATTAGTCGATCAGGGCGTGTAATTGTGACATTGATGCGGCGGTTGAGGCCTTGTCTTGAGGTCAAAAAACTCGAAATAGATTTTTCATCTCCAGTGCGACAAGGTGGAGGTCTCTGGTACTGGGTTCATGCGGCAATTGAGGATGTTGCGAGAACAATAGCCGCAGATCTCATGGAAAGCGGGACTTTCATGGAATATGTCGCGGAAAGCATAGAGCCCTCAAGAAGAATAGGTTTTGTTCGCAAGATGCTTAGCGAGGAGTTGTTTCGAACGATGATACTGGTTCTTTTGGCTCAACGAGAAGCAGAAATTGACAGTAGATTACTTCGCAAAGTTGTATTTGTGAGTGTCTCCGACCTCTTGCCTCTGCTTGCTAAGGCCTCCGCTCGCTGGGGCAAGGACGTCACGTTTGTCAACCTTCCTGATTGGAGAAACTCCTTTCTGCTAAGGTTGCCGTGGTTCCTGTGGGGGAAATGCTGCGTGCTGGGCTGGACGGTTATTGATAGCCTCATACATAAAGGCCAGGAAAACGAAAGGAAGCCACCCAATACAGTTGCACTTCAATACGCATGGGGACTTGAAAGCAATCTAAGAATAAGCGACATTTGGTGGTACAAGTCATCGGGATTGGATAATTCTCGCTGCTTGATATTCTTTAACCGTAGCAAAAAGCCGGCAACCGATAGAGTAATTCAAGAGCTCGAGAGATTAGGGATTCGCTACCGCATTCTCAATAAAGGAGCTAACAAGACCTCCAGGGTCCCAACTAATCAAATTTCGATTCAAAGGGGCAAAATGGTAATTCATGATGTTGTTGCTCTTGTGAAAACCCTTCTGTGGGCCGTGTGTGCAAAAGCTCCTCTGTGGCAGATAAATAAATGGCTGATGGTTATCGCTGAAGTCAGACGATGGCAGGCTTTCATGGAGGCCGAGAATGTAAAAGTGATATTTGATGTCGGAGAATTCAGCCTTGATACAGTATCCCTCGCGGCAGACATTGTGGGAGCGATCAAAGTGGGCTTGCATTGGAGCGATCTCTCAGCTACATTCTCACTCGCACGTCTAATCCCCCATCACCAAGTTTACTTTATTTGGGGGCCTCGGTATCAAAGCTTGCTCGAGGGCATAGGAGCACCCGTAAATGCGTTGGTGCAGGTGGGCTGTATTTTTGATGATGGTGAGGCGAGGTCCCAATGGTGCGCAATAACGAAAATCTACCGTACACGACTCGAGGGCGCTGGGGCTAGGCACGTAATTGGAGTATTAGATAGATCATGCTCTCCCGAAAGCCATATTCCTCCAACCTATCATATTCAGTTCTATGAAGCACTGCTCTCATGGGCAGAAAGTAACGTTGCCCTCGGGTTGATTATTAAACCTAAGTATGACACGCCTGGTGTTTTTGTTTACAAGCCAGAGTTATATAAACGCTTTCAAGAATTGATGGTAACTGGTCGATTGCTTATGCTTGAAGGTTGGAGGCATGTTGCTGAAGCGGCATTAGCTTCTGATATTATGATCGCTTTAGGGCCTAACTCAGCAGGTGTCTTATGCGCCTTAGAAGGAGTAAACACAGTTTTCTGGGACCCTTCTCAAGCCAGCAAGGGACCCTTTGTTCAGTGGGCACATCGCTTCGGGTGGGACAACGGTAACATTGTTTTTACCAGAATGGATCACTTGATTGATACTGTAAAGAAATACTTGAATTGCCCATCTGCCCTACCTAAGTTAGGCGATCTCTCGTCATTACTTGATGACGTAGATTCTTTTCGGGATGGGAAAGCAGCGCTACGCGTAGGAGCGTTTATTCGCTGGTTCTTGGAAGGTTTGGACCAAAGCCTCAATCGCACTGAAGCTTTACAAATAGCTATTGACAGATATAGGGCCGAATGGGGAACAGACAAGGTTCATTCTAATCTAAGAGATTAGGTATAAATGCCCATGGATTGTTACTTATTATAATAACAAACCAAGCTACCTATGAGTCAGTTGAAAAATAAGATCTTTCTTCATGCTACTCAAAAAGTCAGAGGGATTCTTCACTTCAAGCTGGTGCACAGGGGTTGTATTATTATATTAATAGGAGTATTTATAGCCCTTATCCTGAACAATATAATATTAATTTGGAATGAAGATCTTTCGCAGGAATCTATTACGATATTGTTTTTAAGAGTATTGTTAAGCAGTTTAATTGGAAAAGGTTTTTGGATATCTGTGTTACTAATTGTTTTTATTCTAACATACTTCTTTATATATCAATCGCCAGACACGAAGGTTAACCTTCGGACACCGATGAACTATTGTATATACCTTTATGTACTTAATTTTTTTCTGCCAATATTTCGATCATCACTCGTAGCAATCCCATTAATCACCATGATTTTGTTAACTCCAGCCAAGTCAAGGAAATCTAAACACAATGTGAAATGGTTCATACTGGTATTCGTGACATTGACCCTAATACAGATGTGGAGTGCCTGGGTAGGGTTAGATAATGTTTGGCCCACTGTGCCAAAGAAATCATATTACCAAGGGATATTGATGTTTTTTCATGCTATTCTCATTTACTATGTAGTGAAACGAAACGAATGGGGTATTAAGGAGTTTGATACTATATTTAAATGGATTCTGATTTTTGGTGCCCTAATATCCATAGAATCTCTTATAACTTTTTATGCTGGATTTGGGACTAATGTCAATATTTTCGGAGAAGCACCGTTAACCTACTTCGGAACGTTTCAAAGTATTTTTGTGATGAGTTATCACGAGGTGGGGCGTATAGCGATGACCATGATTTTTATCTCTTTGTATTTCTTTGCGAGCTATAGAAACCCTAAGTATATTGTAACATTTATATTAGGATTTCTTTTGTTAACCTCGACTCTTAACCGGCAAGTTATAATAGCAACATTACTGGGTTTGGCAATGATCTTCGTTTTAAGACGGAATCTTATAGCTCGAAGGTACGTGTCGCGAAAAATATTGAATATCGTTCTCTATCAATTATTATTTTGCGTATTAGTATTCTCATTTATAATTTCCACAGAGGTCATAGCGACCTATCGGGGTGCTGGAGGGTTATTCGATCGCACTATAAAGCTTATCCGGGGACTTGATGTGATGATTTACACTAAAGGGTTAGGAACCGGGGGAGGAAGCACAGTTATACCTTACTATTTAAGTTCGTTATTCGTTCCACCAACTGCGAGCAACATAATTTTGCCATATCTTGGTATGGACTTCAATTCGGCGCTACGTCACATAGAGAGGGAAATAAGGGGAGAAGTTTTTGCTTATACATTACACAACTTTTGGTTCGAGGTCATTGTAGGATGGGGGGTTGTGGGATTAGTTGCCCTTTTTTATTTGTTTTATTGGGTATGGAAGCTGTTTTGGAAAGTTTTCACCTTTGAGAAAATGGGATGTGCCGTAAACGACACAAGACCTGTCTGGATTGTTTTTGCCTTGGTCTTTAGCGTTTCAATCAGCGTTTTGTTTACCTCTAAGTTCCAACATGTTTGGTATTTTGTCATCTTGTTTCTCTTTTTGGAGAAATGTGTCCAGAAAGTTTTGCCATCAGCTATTGGGAATTTTTTCTCAAACAAGAAATAGATAGAAACCTGCCAAATGGCCATTTAAGCGTTAGTAAGCCTTGAGGTTTCAATAGTTGGGCAGGTAAATAAAGTATGTGTGGATTTGTTGGAGTCATTGAACCAGAAGGCGTATCCAGCCACGTCGTGAGGGAAATGGCCGAAGTCCTTTCCCACCGTGGCCCAGACGATGTTGGCTTCCTCTATTTTGACCCGCACACTAACGAATTCGTTGAACCGCGATCCACTGATGAAAGGCTCCGCAAGTATACATTTGGTATGGGTTTCTGCCGTCTTAGCATTCTGGATCTCTCGCCCAATGGTCATCAGCCAATGCTTACCCCGGACCGACGTTTCGCCATCACTTATAACGGTGAGATCTATAACTTTTTAGAGTTGCGAGAAGAACTGGTTCGGAGAGGTTACACCTTTCGAAGCAGAACTGACACAGAGGTAATTTTATACTTATACGCAGAGTACGGCCCCGAAATGCTTGCGAAGTTAAACGGGATGTTTGCGATGGCAATCTACGATAGCACGGCGAGAACCCTTTTCCTCGCCCGTGATCGAATGGGTATCAAACCTCTCTATTATTACCAGCGTGGTCATCTCTTCATATATGCAAGCGAGGTAAAGGCATTTCTGTATCATCCTGCGTTTCACCCAGAGCTGAATCAAGAGCGACTGAGCGAGTATTTCTTGTTTCGGTACGTGGGATGTCCGGATTCACTACTTAAGGGAGTTCACTCTATAGAACCTGGCACATACATGATCGTGCGAGACGGTGAGCCCATGACGCGCATCTATTGGAAAGTGCCGGAACATAATAGGTTGCCAATGGAATCTTCCGAAGCAAAGGTTGAGTTGGCAGAACTAATGCAAAGTAGCGTGAGGTATCAGTTGATTAGCGATGTCAAGGTTGGGTGTCAGCTCTCGGGCGGTATCGATTCTTCTCTGGTGTCTCATTGGGCAGCCGAGCAACATGGGAGTCTCTTCGACTCAGTCTCAATCGTTTTTCGCGATCCTCGATTTAGCGAGGAGCCTTATATCGATCATGTGAATCGTTTATTAAGTTTGAGAGGACATAAAGCCTATCTTGAGAACGATTTCGTCTTAGATCAATTCAGGCTAATCACTTGGCATAATGACTTCCCATTGAGCCATCCTAACTGCATAGGCATCTTTCTGTTGTCGAAAGAGGCCAAGCGTCATGTCACGGTCCTCCTCAGTGGAGAAGGCGCGGACGAAGTATTTGGTGGTTACCCCCGTTTTTATCAGGCTGCTTGGCTCTTACGTCTGAACCGCACCCCCGCAGTCTGGCTAATCCCTTCATTAAAAAAGAGACTATTGCCATTCGGTGGGTTAGGTGAGAGCCTCATCGGACTGTCAGCATTTGGCGATCCAGAACTTATAGCTAAGGTGTATCCCGAGTTTGACCTTGACCAAGCGCTGGGTCCGAGACTTGAGATATGGTCCCAAGTTAGAGACGGAAATCTCCTGGAACGTTTGTTAACTTATGAGCAGCGGACCTATCTCGTCGAACTTCTCATGAGGCAGGACAAAATGTGCATGGCACACAGCGTAGAGAACCGGGTTCCATACTTGGATCACCGAGTAGTCGAATTCTCAAAGAGTCTGCCGACGGCAATGAAAGTCAGAGCTCCGATCTTTACACGGCGTGGCCTAGCGGTCAACTCTACCAAGAGGATCCTAAAGGGTCTTGCATCTGACTGCTTCGGTAAAATGTTTGCTTACCGGACAAAGTCTGGATTTCCCCTACCACTTGACGAGGTGTTTTCGAGCAGCACATTCTCGGCTGCGTTTGTGGAGGAGTACCGGCAAGCCATCAGTAACCTGGGGTTTTGTAATCTCTCAGAAGTAGACGATCTATATCAGACGACCCGGGAGTTTGGTGGCAGGTACTCTCAGATGTTCTTTACCGTAGTTGCGCTTGCTTTATGGTGGAAGGTCTTTAAAAAGGGCCCGCTCCTACAACGCATTATTGCTCCAGCGGGTGGAGTTATTTAGGTCGAATTGGTTGGAGACTTTATTATGGTATCTCGATATATAGAGCCATTGGTTTGGCGTATAGAGAATCGAGAAGCGATACAAGCATATCAAGACCTGAAAGCTGACATGACTGCCAGCCGAAGAAATATTGATTCAATGGTGGATCAGAAGCTTGGTCAGTTGCTAGAGTACATTGTGAAAAATGTTCCCTTCTACCAGCGTGAGGAGCTTTGCTGGGCTGTAGCCAAGTTGCCACCAAAAGAGGCCCTCATTTATTTTCCTGTATTGTTCAAGACAGATATCCAGCGGCTCGGGGATAAGCTTTTGGGAACAGATCGGCAGGGTGCGAAGGCAAACAACAGTGGTGGCTCAACTGGTCATATTTTGAATTTTTTTCAAAGCCCAACACACTTTGTCCACGCTGCGGCGGGACGGCGACTGGGTTACATGTTAACTGGCTGGAAACCTGGTCAGCCTATAGTGTTCTTCTGGGGTAACCCAGCTGATTTTCATCCTGGTCGTAAGAAATGGATCGGACTACTAAGGAACAAGATATATCAAGTGAAGTGGTACAATGCCTTCGCGCCAGATGAACAAATGCTTGAGCGCGTTATACAGTGCCTTTCACGTAGGCATGCTCTTCTGGTGGGTTACGCTTCTTCCCTTGGCCACTTAGCTCTTTATTTAAAGAAATGCGGTCGAACTGTTCCGACACTGGGCGTTCAGGCGACGGCTGACACATTAACTGATGGTCTGAGGCAATTGCTTGAAAACGTTTTCCAATCGGAGGTATTCAACCGCTACGGTTCTAGAGAGCTGAGCATAGTGGCTCACGAGTGGTATGACCATGGAGGGATGTATGTTTTTGAAAGGAATAACTATGTGGAAATTTTAGATGATGATGGTCGATTGTGCAAGCCCGGAAGAATAGGCCGGATAGTTGTCACAAATCTTAATAACTATGCAATGCCGTTTATCCGGTACGATATCGGGGATGTGGGATACTGGTATATTGGTGATCAGAAACCAGCCTCTCAACTTCTCCGTTTTGGCAATGTAATTGGTCGGGAGAATGACCTTATCTATGGACCGAGTGGAACAGCAGTTTATTGTGAGTTTTTTGCGCGATTGTTTTACTCTAAGCCCGGTGTAGAGCAGTTTCAGGTTATACAAGACGATAAAGCGCATTTGGCTATTAAAATTTTGGCAATACCTGATGTTGATCGAAACTCCCTTCTGGACTATCTAAGGACTATGATACACCATCATGCAGATCCAGGCTTTAGAATTGACTTTGAGTTTGTCAGCGAAATTCCAACAACAGCCTCAGGTAAACGCAGGTATGTATATCGGACTTGGAAAACTTAAGATAACATTTAATTGAATTTTCGTTTTGGGGAGCAAGGAGAAATGGAGAAACCAAAGGTTGAACGTACGATTTTTGAGAATAAAAATATAAATTATAGAATATTAGAGATGTATGGAGGAAGACTGCTTGCTAAGGTTATCTTAAGAAAGTTAATGAGACGCATATGGAAGGGTCCCTCGGTCGAACGAGCTATCATGTATAACGGCGTATTAGTCTTTGATAAACCGGAACTCCATGGAGAAGGTATGACCGTCGGCCAAGATTTTATTAGGGCTTTGCTCGAGCTTGGATTTAGGCGGTGCGAGCGGATGTTTGAATTCTGTGCTGGCCCTGGATATATTGGTTATTCTATTTTAGCAAACGGATTCTGTGAAAAACTAACCTTAGCTGACATAAACCCATTTGCAGTCGAAATGGCCAAGAAAACTGCTCGATTTAATGGGATTGAGCATCTTGTAAACGTCTACCAATCGGATGTATTGGATCAAATTCCAGAACATGAGAAGTGGGATCTTGTCGTAGGCAATCCACCTCATTTCCTGCCGAGGAGCCCCCACGATAAAAACATCAAGGCATTCGATCCTGACTGGCGTGTCCACAAGAAGTTTTATGCTTCTGTCAAATGCTTTATGAAGCCGGACGGTTTCATTGTAATGCAGGAAAATATAAGGGGCTCTACTGTTGAATTATTTAAGCCGATGATAGAAGGTGGAGGAGGAGAGGTTGTATCCTGGAAACCAGGAATTGATGTATGTGGCAGAGGCAACAGTATGTATTATTTGGTGAGCCAATGGTAGATGCCTCATTAAAGGAAATACCTGAGACTGTTGGAGAATGGGAAGAGAGGCGAAAGAGTGCACGAAGTAAATTGTGGTCGTTACTGGGGGATTTGCCACCGCGTCCTAAACCGGATGTTGAGATAATTAGCCGTGAGTATCGGCGTAACTTTATAATTGAAAAATTCCAGTTTGATAATGGAGCAGGAGCCATTGTTCCCGGATATTTGATATTTCCAGCTCGCAATTTCAAGGTACCGGCGCCAGCTATTCATTATTATCACTATCATGGTGGACAATATCATCTAGGTAAGGATGAAGTCCTTGAACGCAATTGTCGAAAGAGAATTAAAGCATCCGAATTAACTGAGGAAGGTTACATTGTCTTAATTATTGATACATATTGTTTTGGCGATAGACAGGGTAAGGGGCCCGCTGGTCGAAAGGAGAAAGGGCGAGCAGAGGAACTTTCACTTAGTAAATATAACCTATGGCTTGGCAGGACATTATGGGGAATGATGCTGAGAGACGAGTTGATTGCTCTTGACTACCTCTTATCAAGGCCCGATGTGGACTCAAATCGTATAGGAGCTATGGGAATGAGCATGGGGAGTACAAAAACGTGGTGGATTGCCGCTTTGGATGAAAGAATTAAAGTATGCATCTGTGTCGCTGGTTTGACAAGATATCAAAATCTTATTACTGCAGGTAATCTTGATAGGCATAGTATATACTATTACGTTCCAGGGGTTCTAAAACATTTCGATACCGAAGTGATTGTTTCATTGATAGCTCCACGTCCTATTTTGGCTCTTACAGGATCGGAGGATATAGGCTCGCCTGCTGATGGAGTTAAAATCATAAATGACTATACGGAAAAGATTTTTGCCTTATACGAAGCGAGAGGCAAGTTCAGAAGCATACTTTATTCCAACGTTGGCCATGTATTTACATCTGATATGTGGGATGAAGCACTAGCATGGTTTAAAAGATGGTTGTAACTATTAAGCTATTTTTCAGCTTTCAGTATTCAGCAGCTTGTGTGTAGGAAGAACAATGGCATGTATTATATAGGAAGCCGATTGTGAATTTAGAGGAATCTCGGCTAAAACGAGAGAACGAGGAAGCACACCGCCGCTGCCCTGTGTGTAATGGGGCAGATTTCACCTTCTTTTATAAGATGACCTATGAGTTTTTAAGGGACAAGCATGGGAGCAGTGTCGATATAATTAACTGCATTATAAGCGTTCCCGAAAACACGCTGGACATTGTTGTTTGTAAGACGTGTGGAATGGTCTACACACGTAATTTGTATGATTTCAGCGAAATTAGAGAACGAATTGGTCTGGCGAAAGATTCCCCCTTGACCATGGCTGAGTTGAAGGAAGCACATAAGGAGATCAATTCGCAAGATTTCCTGATGAAATACCATATTGTACAAATACTCATGCGACTACTATTGGACAGAAAGCGGAGCGACTTGAAAATTCTGGACTTCGGGGGCGGCTATGTGGGGATACATGCCAGACTGGCTAATATGTATGGAAGGTCAAAGTGCATTGTCTATGACCCGATTGTGGCAGAAGCAGATGTAGAGGGCATTAAGTTCCTAAATCAACTCTCAAAGGTGTGGCAGGAAAAGCCATTCGATGGTACCATATGCAACCAGGTATTGGAACACTGTCTGAACCCCCGGCAGGAGCTAAAGAACATCTACGAGCTATTGAGACCGGGTGGTTATGCATTTCTAGCTGTGCCGCTGCTTAGCTACAAGAAGCTATCTCAATATTACGAGCAAATCATACAAGGTAAGGGTGAAGCTGCGAAGATCGTACATCTTAACCACATAAACTATTTCTCGTTAAAGAATTTTACTCGTCTTATCAAGGAGACAGGTTTTGAGATCGTTCCTGTTCAGGTTGATCTGCTTATGTATAAGTCGCACCCATGTGCAAATAGCTTTGTCGTCTGGGAGGTGCTTAAAGCCTTACGGTCCTTTGGCTTCCGTCTTGCAATCTGGCTGAATGCTTATTCAGCCCTTTCCATGTTCTTCGGCGGTAGCTTTTTCGTGAAGAGACCTTAGTGAATGACGTCGAGAAGGTGACGGCAGTGGTGAATTCTGATGGGCGCAACCGTGTTCTAATAGTTGTTGATTCACCTACAGGACCAACGGTCCATCTACTGCATTCAGTTAGGCATGTGATCGAGAACCAAGAGAACAAGGATGTGTCGTTGCACTTGTTGTCTTTTGTTGACGACCCTAAGAGGGAATTAATCAGGGAGGTCAGAAGGATCTGGACAGGTCCCGTTGACCAATTGAGTGGGAGAACGTATCTCGACCGGGTAGGACAGGTGGTCCGAACCAGTCTAAGTGAATTCACGGCTGAGCTTCGCCATCGGTTAGAGGAGATAGCATATGAGGCGGGCGGACCGAGGTGGGGAAGACGCTTTAGCGAAATGTGGTGGTACACACACCTCTCAGAGAAAAATAGTGCTGCTGACAGTGTGTGGTGGGATTGCCTGCGACTTGAGTCTGTCCGGAAGAGGTTGTCGGAGGTATCGTACGCACATTGTCTATTCATTGGAGGATCTGCGCTATGTGATATGGTGCGACAGCTATGTGAAAATGTTGATATAAGGTTTTCTGCATGTGTAATTGAGCAATTTCGAACCCGATGGTGGCGATTAGTTGCAAGAAGAGCCTTGAGTGGTTTGTTCTTTACGATGGCGGTCCTGGTTGCCCGTATGGTAAAACCTTGTTATATCAGTCCCAATTGCAGCCGAAACAACAAGGTGATGCTGGCATATAGTTGGGCGGAATTCTGGACCAAGCGATTTGGGAAGTGGACGGAACCCTACTACGAAGATGCTTTAGAGCGAGCAGAGCGACTACCGAATTTACTTCCCGTATATGCGTTGAGCGTGTATGGAAGACCATATATTCCACTGAAAGGAATATTGGTGCAACTCTGGAGCCTGATGAGGCGGCCGGAGTGGCGTTCCATTAGATTTGTCCTGTTTGAAGCTCAGACAAACCCCTTGCAAGTAATTGCTGAATACGCTCGGGTTCAAGACATATGGAAGTACAGGAAGATGACAAAGACTGACAACTTTCGGAAGTCACTCACGTGGAAAGGGATTGATATGACTAAGCCATTTGGCCAACTCCTGTGGAGGTCTGTGCTTGTCACTTGGCCCTTCCTGAAGATGCAGGAGAGACTCGTGGCTAAGCTCACAAGCCGCCTTCAGCCAGCTGTTACTCTCCTATATTCATTTGAGTACGTAGTTGGCCGAGCATTTATAACTGGAACTCGAAGGGGAGGAAAGGCACGTATTATCGGGATGCAGCATGGACCCATGGCACCCATGAAGTTTACATACTCGGGTACCCCTGATGAGAGAATAATCGGCGAGCACGGTTCTCCTCCACTGCCAGAACCTGATTTATACAGTGTTGAAGGGAATGCTGCCCTCCGGATTTTAGGAGAGCGCGGAGTCGGTGCTGATAGTATCTATGTGATTGGCCCATTGAGGCTAGATCAAATTTGGAACCGCGCAAGGGCTGCAGCTCAGCGGATACGCTTCCAAGGGTTGCCGATCCGGGTGCTTATCACTCCAGGACTTCACGATACGAAGTTTGTGGCCAACTTTGCCATACCAACCTTGCTCTGTGACGAGCGGCTTACCATTATTTTCAAGCCACATCCTAAGATTATCTCTAATGACAAGATGCTCCGTGAAATTTTTCCTTTAAAAGCCACAAATACACAGGACGAAAAGCTACGGCTTGTCTGTGATGGTGATGTCTATGAGTGGATGGAAAAGGCAGATATATTGATCGGGACATACTCGTCGACTGTAATCGAGGCTATCGCCTTTGGGTTACCAGTGATTCTACTGACGTCAGAGCGGATACCGGACATGAGCCCATTCCAGATGCATAATGCTATGGTGCTTACTGCAAACGATGTGAGGACACTATCCAAGTATGTCGATCAACTGATTCAAGACAGTGCTTTCCGAGATTATTATTTGCGTCAATTAAAAAGCGTAGTGTCGGAAGTTTTCGGAGAGCTCAATGGTGGTGCAACCAGACGCCTCGCCGCGCTATGCCACGACCTATCAATGAGTGAAAAATAAACCCTGAGATTTCATAGCGATCGGGAGGACACATGATCTGGTTAAATAAAAAGTGCATTCTGAAAAGGCTGCCATTCATGTGTCCCATTATGAAATTGCAAATGACAACTTTATCGTATACAGTATTTTCAATGGCTTTTCAAATAAAAAATGCCCTTTTCACGTATTTTTAAGGATTAATTAATATCTTAAATTCCTATATTACCTCGTTGTTCATAATCCAACTTAGACACAGTCATTACTTGTTTCCACTTAAATTATGGTAAATCGGAACCGTATTCTCTTTTTCCTTCCCTCCCTTGCAGGCGGCGGAGCAGAGCGCAGCGCTCTCAATATTTTGAAACTTTTGGACCGGGGTAACTATGATGGATACTTAGTAGTATTGAAAGCAGAAGGTCCATTTTTGGAGGAGATTCCAAGGGATGTCAGGATAGTGGAGTTCCAGCCTCAAATTAGGCAACTGCTGAATTGGGTTCCAATTCCGGCGGGAAAAGGGCTCCTCTCAACAGCAGTGCAACTCAGACGAGTGATTAGTCACCTGGAACCGGACATCATCATCAGCTTCATGCCTGAAACAAGTCTTCCAACTTCTATAACAAGGTATTTTGCCTCGAAACGTTTGTTCAAGTGGATAGTTAGGGAGGGGAATTCGACCCGTATAAGATTAGAACAGGTGATCACAAACAGACCGAAGCGCTTAATACTAAGCCACTGGATTCGGTTAGCCTACTCGGCAGCAGATCATGTTATAGCGATTTCTGAAGGTGTTAAAAGTGGGCTGGTCAACCACTTTAATATTGCTCCAGAGAATATTAGCGTCATTTATAATCCTATTGATATTGAAAGGGTCCAGAAAGAAGGAAAAGAATTGCTTTCTTTCCCCTGGCCGAAAGAAAAGATTATCCTTGGGGCCGGTAAGCTGACAAAGCAGAAAGGGTTTGACATTTTGATCCGAGCGTTTGCTAAGTTACGTCAGAGGGTCCACGCGAGGTTAATTATTCTAGGAATAGGCGAACAAAAAGGGGAGCTTGAAGCTCTCGGTCATAAGCTAGGAGTTGAAGATTATGTTATAATTAAAGGATTTGTTCCTAATCCATGGGCTTATATGGCACGGGCTGACGTATTTGTTCTGCCTTCTCGATGGGAAGGGTTTGGGCATGTAATCGTAGAGGCCATGGCCTGTGGAACGCCTGTTGTAGCATCGAACTGTGATTTTGGTCCAGGGGAGATCATTACCCACGGAAAGGATGGCTTGCTTGTTCCTGTAGGTGACGTTGAGAGTCTTTCACAATCGATTTGCAGGGTACTTGAGGATCAGGAAATGGCCGAGAGTCTGAGGCAAGCAGGGTTTAAGCGAGCGTTGGATTTTGACTCAAAAAAGATTTGTTCACAGTACGAAAATATATTCAAGAAAGTTGCTTAAGTTGCAAGCCGATAATGGATCATTAGAGTCAGGTCTTAATGTGATTCAGCAGATATTTACAGAGGAGCGCATTTCATGGGAGAGGGTCGCCTACTACGTAGACAATTATCTATTTCCCCAGGATATCCGGGATCGTCGCATTCTTGATGTAGGTGGAGGAGATGGGAGTCTTTCACTATACATCCATATCGTCCGAGGGTCAAAAGTAGATGTCTTGGATGAATATGCAGGCCACGGAGGTGCTTCTTCTAATCTCGAAAAGCTGCTTCATCGCCTGGAGCGTCTGGGCATTTTAGACATCCAGGTGATCCAGAGTGATGTGCGGAAGGTTGTAATTCCATCGGTATCCTATGATTGTATCTACACGCGTAATTGCGTACATCACATCTTCGGTAGAAAGATCAGCCGGGATTCTGATGTGACCACGACGATGGCCTTATTCTACGATTGGCTTGTCCCAGGCGGCTCGCTTGTTATTGGCGAAGTGGGTTGGATGCTGGTGTGGCGACTCATCCCACCGCTATGCCGCCGTCTCTTTCCCGAAATGGAATACGGGCGTAAAAGTAGCTACAGACGGTGGCGCCTTTGTGCGGAGATGGCTGGCTTCGTGTTCGCAGATGTGAAATGGTACGTACCATACAGATTAAGGTGGTATCGCAATTTGCTGGGAAACGAATTGGTAAATACATTCCTTACTGGCGCTTATGTATTGCGCATGAGGAAGCCATAATGACTGATACCAAGCCTCATATTGCCTTAATTGTGCCTAGCCTTAGTGGTGGTGGGGCGGAGAGGATGATGCTGAATTTAGCCTCCGGTTTTGCTCAACGAGGCTTACGGGTTGACTTGGTTCTCGTGAGGGCTGAGGGACCGCACCTATCTCATGTGCCTCCAGAAGTGCGCGTAGTGGATCTGAATGCTAAGAACATAGGGGCATGGGGCATACTATCCAGCATACCTGCTTTGCTCCGTTACCTGCGGCGGGATCGTCCTGATGCATTACTTTCATCAGTAACCTCTCTAAATTTGGTTGCACTATGGACCAAGGCGATCTCTGGTCTATCTACTCGGGTGGTTATTCGTGAATCTAACACAATCTCCCTCTCCGCCAAGAACGCTAGAAGTATAAAGCACCGCTTAATGCCACACTTAGCCCGCTACTGCTACCATTGGGCAGATGGTGCTGTTGCAGTGTCGCATGGCGCAGCCGAGGATCTTGCACGTACTATCCGATTCCCCTTACACCGTATTCGGGTAATCCGTAACCCAACAGTTACTCCAAAACTTTTCGCGCAAGCGCAGGTGCCCATAGAGCATCCGTGGTTTGCTACAGGAGAGCCTCCTGTGATTCTTGGTGTAGGACGGTTGACGAGGCAAAAAGACTTTCCTACCCTCATCTGCGCCTTTAGCAAGGTGCGGACAAAGCGTTTGAGCCGCTTGATCATTTGTGGTGAGGGAGAGGAGCGTAGATATCTGGAGTCTTTGGTGCAAAGGCTCGGCCTAGAACAGGACGTAGCAGTGCCTGGGTTCGTGGATAACATATTTGCATACATGCGTCGCTCCTCCATCTTTGTCCTCTCCTCTGCTTGGGAAGGGTTACCTAACGTACTTATAGAGGCGATGGCATGTGGCACACCTGTCGTGTCTACGGACTGCCAAAGTGGCCCGCGAGAGATTTTAGAGGGTGGCCGATATGGGCCTTTAGTGCCAATTGGGGATGTGGAAGGGCTGGCAGAGGCTATCCTGAAGGTAATAGAGGACCCGCCGCCTCCAGATGTGTTGCGGAGAAGAGCTAACGAATTCTCATTAGAGAAGAGCGTAGCAAATTATCTGGCGGTATTGAATCTTTCGAAATAGTCAATGGCAGGTTTCCATATTAATGTGACGAAACGAATAGGTGTTTTTATAGTGCTAGTTGGCCCTGACGGCGCTGGTAAGACGACGATAATACGGGGACTCATGGAACAAATTGAGGCAATGGGCTACAAAGTTTTGTATTTCCACGGAAGACCGCCAGTAATTAGAACCCTATCTGACCAAATTCCTGACCCGGGATCATTGAGACACCACCTGCCATCCCATAATGAGCCCAGCTTCTTTTCATTCCTGTTCTCATTTGTCAGGCTGTCTAAGAACCTCATTCATTATAACCTGGGCTATTGGCTTAGAGTATATCCAGAACTTAAGAGAGGTACGATTGTCATTGCCGATCGTTATTCCTATTGGTACCTGATCGATCCGCCTGGAACCTCGTACTTTGGGCCTACGTTTCTAGTCGAGTTATTCATTCGCTTGGTTCCTCAACCGGATTTAATATTGATACCGTGGGCACCTCCGGAGCTTATCTTTTCGAGGAAGCCTGAGCTTGAAATATCTCGAATCGCGGAACAGATGGGTCGCTGTGATGGACTGGCATCCAGAGAGTCCAGATGTATCAGAATTGATACTACAGGGCCGCTTGAAAACACAATATTTGATGTGGTTCGGGTAATTCGTTGGTTTATCGATGATCGGGGAAGACTGGATGGTTAACATGAGGTTGCCCGTTTGTCGACATTCCATTGTACTTTAAGCGCCGTCGTTTAAACACGGGCTTGGGGCTCGCACAATCTTTATAGGAATCACATGTTAGTAAGAAATGTTATCAATGGAATTCTAACATTCATTCCTGGGTTCAGCAAGCTTAAGGCCGCTCGTACGGGCGGAACAGATTCTGCAAGATACTGTTATTCAGTCTGGTTACGTCACTTGGTAATGGCCCATAGGAATGGTTATTTAACCCATCCCCTCACCGTGGCAGAACTTGGCCCAGGAGACTCCATCGGAGTAGGCTTGGCTGCTCTGATTTCTGGATCTAACCTATATTTTGGGTTCGATGTAGTTAACTATACATCACTACAAAAGAACCTAAGTATATTTGAAGAGCTGGTATCGTTATTTGAAAGTAGAGCTAACATTCCAGGGCCTGAAGAATTTCCAGCAGTTAAGCCATACCTAGTGTCTCGTAACTGAAAATTCTTTACATGGTCTCGCCTTTGCGAGAATCTTGTCAGCCGATTTGGTCCAGGCGAATGGTCTTGGGTTTTGGTTATTCGCTTCAATATATCGTTGGATGGCGTCAACCAGTTCTTCCACACTTTTGAAGGCACCTCGGCGGATGCGCCGTGAAGTCATGATGCCAAACCAGGTCTCAATCTGGTTCATCCAAGATGCCCCGGTGGGAGTAAAATGCAAGTGGAATCGACGATGTCTATTAAGCCATCTGGCTACCTTTTCGTGCTTGTGCGTGCTGTAGTTGTCCAGGATCAAGTGCAGGTCTACTTCAGGAGGAGTCTCTCCATCCAATCGTCGCAAGAACTTCAGAAATTCCTGATGACGATGGCGAGCATGACAATCCCCGATCACCTCTCCCGTCGACACATTCAAAGCAGCAAACAAGCAGGTCGTCCCATTCCGAACATAATCGTGCGTATGCCTTTCGACTTGCCCCGGTCGCAATGGAAGCAACGGTTGAGTCCGATCCAGAGCTTGGATCTGGCTCTTTTCATCTACACTCAACACCAATGCCTTCTCTGGAGGATGAAGATACAGCCCTACAATATCAATCACCTTCGCTTCCAACTTCTTATCACGACTGTACTTAAATGTTTCCGTTCGATGAGGCTTCAGATCCACGGCTCGCCAAATCCGATGGATCGTCATATGACTGACCCCCATTTGTGCGGCCAATTGCCGTGTACTCCAATGGGTCGCATTCTCCGGCTTCTTCAACGTGGCGGCAATGACCTGCTGGATCTTCTCCTCGCCCAGCCGTGGAGGCCGACCAGGACGCTGGATATCTTGAAGTCCATCTACTCCATGCCTACTAAAGGCGTGGCACCAATGGATCACCGTAGGGCGAGAGGTTCGCAACTCCCGAGCAATCCTTCGATGAGGAACACCGTCGGCAGCTCTCAAAATGATGTCGGCTCGAAAAACGAGTTTGTGAGGCGTATTGTGGCCTCGGCACCAACTTTGCAATACTTGCCGCTCCTCAGGCTCCAATTCGATACCAATAGGCGTCGTTTTCATGCCCCCATAATATACCATCAAAATAAATATGTCAAGCTATTTCAGTTACAATACACTAGATGATTGCGGTTTCGAGCTGCTATGTGACTTGAAAATAACCACTCCATCTACCATAAAACGAAATGAACTTGCTTCATCTTTTAAACATCTGACTGATGAGGACCTCACAATAAGTGGTGCTTTCATTCAGTGCCGAAAAAATTGAATCCTGTCAATATATAACCAGCGATTGGGATCAACGCCGCATAGCTGAAATGTGTCATCAAGCAATAGGAGACTTATCGAATGCCACCAAATACACACCCCCCTGACAACGATACGAATGTGGTTTTCTGAGACGGGTAAGCTACTAAAAGCAAGGCATTTTCACGTCAGGCGTACCGTTGCGGAGGGCTATGGCGATGGGGGGAAATAACTTTCACCTAAATTGAGCGAATTTTTATTATTAATGAGATAAAAGATACTGCCCCTGACTTGATCAGGGGATGCTTACGCAGGAATGACGACCCTCGACCATTAAGTGAAAATGTCATTCCCGTGAAAACGGGAATCCAGAAGGCTTTTTCTTTAAAAATAGTATTAAGAATCGCTCAATTTAGGTTTCAGCATGAGTATACAGCGACCGCCGAAAGGCACCATACCCAATAGGTTTCCTCTCTCCTAGCGTGACTTTATTACGCTAATTTCATTTAAAGACATAACAGCTTGTAACCACAACAATAATCATTCATCTCAGTTGTATACACTGAATGAGATATTGGTTTTCAGTTCTTTGTCAATTAAATTA
>Ga0194112_10001477_pt1 | contig 34597 bp, 32 predicted proteins | sample TA2MahC400mmetaG_FD_146191 | JGI IMG/M metagenome (GOLD analysis project Ga0194112, IMG submission 146191) | Freshwater microbial communities from Lake Tanganyika, Tanzania - TA2015016 Mahale Deep Cast 400m | ecosystem: Environmental > Aquatic > Freshwater > Lake | place: Tanzania: Lake... | reverse complement strand
GAAGCATCAGTTAAGGCGATCTCTCTAATGGAGTGGCTTGCCATATTCCAAGAATAACAATAAGCATTTTGTTTCATTCACGATGGAGCCTGGTGATGGAATTCTTGGTGGGCGCTGAGGGTTTTGATAGAACTTGCTCAGTACCTGAGCCATATGGATTCAATTTTTCTCGACTTAGCACCCATATTAGTCCATTGGTCTGACATTTTGGAATATGGAAGGTAATTTGGACGAATATAGGCGAGTGACTCACCAATCGTCTCCTGAGCGAGCCTCACAAACAACCTTAGTGAGACTAGATTTGTCTTTCACCGATTGAGGCAAATACATCAACCCTTCATCTTCTTCAAGAGTCCGAATCTCAGCCCCATTTCTCAATACATAGCTCTCGCCCTCAAAGTCCAACCAGCCCTGTTTTCGATAAAAGTTTTTCTCACCCGTTGACAACATGGAAAAGAGAAAAGTGGTTCTGCAATATGAAGTAATTTCGGCCATCAAGTTTGATCCAAAACCACGACGCCAATACATGGGCGCTACTGCAAGGCCTTCGACATACCCAATCTTCGCATCTTCCCCGTCTATCTGCACGCTCCTCTCTATTACGGAACCATGGGCCACTATCTCTTTTTCAAGATACCCAAGGAACCTCAATCCACCGTAGGTGTGTTTCCAGTCTTCATTGGAAAAATCCCCATCAAAAGCATCAGCTAGGAGTTCTCTAAGACTGGCCTCGACTCGATGATTCAAGTCTGCATCAGTTAGTCGAGAAATTTGGAACACATCCAAAGTCTAATTTGATAACGAGCCAAAGAACGATGGTGGGCGCTGAGGGCTTTGTCTTTTTTTCTTGTGCTCTGAAAAGATATGCGCTACTAAGTTCGGAACCATTGCCCAACATATCTTATTCGGGCTGAAAGTAACCTTAATAACGATGCCCTATAAACTGTTCTTGTGTATATCGTAGATTTTCAGCCGTCGTGGAAAAGCGATTTTGACAACATTTCCCAATATCTCAGCCTCTCGCTTAATGGCACTTACACAAAAATAATTCACGTGGGAAGCACTTCTATTCCTGGTGTAATCGCTAAACCAATCATTGATATTGATGTAGTTCTAGATGAAATTGAACAAATGAAAGATGCGCAAACCAGACTTGAGTCGATTGGATATGCACATCGAGGAGACTTGGGAATTTCGGGTCGTGAATCATTTGCCCAGCCGGCTCATTTGCCCTATCACCATTTGTATCTGGTTCACAAAGATACGCAGGCGTATTTGGATCACATAGATTTCAAATCTGCTTTGATAGAGAATCCCTTGTTGGTAGAAAAATACAATAGTCTCAAGCGAAGTTTAGAGCATCTTCTTTTGAAGGACCGCAACGCTTATACAGAGGGTAAAAGCCAATTCATCAATGAGGTGTTGGTTGAATTTCGTAGCAACAAACCCAATCCAATCAATTCTTAGATTCCCTGCAGATTTGGTGGGCGCTGAGGGTTTTGAACCCCCGACCTACTCGGTGTAAACGAGCCGCTCTACCGCTGAGCTAAGCGCCCTACATAAATACCTGTGCAGTCTATAACGATGCTAGAGCGCTTCTGTAATCCTCGATTTTTCTCGCCTCGGCCGGGCTATTTACTACGCGCCAGCGCACAATCCCAGCTTTATCGATGATGAATGTGCCACGCAGTGCAAGACCGCGATCTGAATCAAATACTCCATATTTCATAGCAACTGCTCCATGAGGCCAGAAGTCAGAAAGTAGCGGGAAGTTATAGCCCTCTTTCTCCGCAAAAACTTTCTGGGTATACATGGCATCACATGAGATGGCAAGCAGCTCTACATTCTCATTTTGAAACGCTGAGAGATCATCCCCTAGCGCGCATAGCTCTGCCGTGCAAGTGCCAGTGAACGCAAATGGAAAAAACACCAGAACAACGCTCTTCTTACCCTTAAAAGATGAAAGAGTGACTTTCTCTCCAAATTGATTTGCTAATTCAAAACCAGGAGCGCTATCGCCAATATTTATTGCCATTATTTCCTTCCACTCTTTCTAGCAACCAACCTGGTTGCGGTCCAATCCTTTGATGCCGGAATTGTTGAGGTAAGACTTAGGCCTGCAGTCTGTGCCGCATCTTGAATGTCGCTCGGTTCAACGTGTCCCGGCCTGGAAACCTTTGGAGTGAGCAGCCAGATGGGGCCAACTTCTGTTAGATAGGTGAGACAATCAACTAACTCATCGATTAGGTCGCCATCATCCTCGCGCCACCAAGTGATAACTGCATCTACTACTTCTTGAGAGTCTTCATCAAGGAGAGCGCTTCCTGTAGCAGTTGAGATCTCGCTGCGAATTGCCTCATCGCAATCACTTCCAAGGCCCCGCTCTAAAACAAGATGACCGCTCTGGATTCCCATTCGGGATGCCAGTTGCCCTGGCCCCACCGGCGGGGTGCTCAATACCTTCTCCTTAGCTTTCTTCTTTGGCCCAAGAATTGAGCCTTGTTGGCTAAGTCCACACTCTTAAGGCTTAGAAAGCAACTTGGTGGGTGGGACAAACTCATGCTCCTTGGATTTCGCTCTATGCGCCATTTGAGGCAAAGATAGCCCTGTGAGCCCAGACCCAAGTGATAGCGCCAACCTGCAGGACCTGTATATCGACCAGTTGATCGATGCCAACCCTGAAGAGACGGCCGAATGGCATCAGAGCCTGGATGCCCTAATCAAACATGCCGGCCCAGCAAGAGCTCGATATCTCATGCTCTCACTCATTAAGCGAGCCCATGAGGCAAATGTCCAGCTTCCAAATCTGCGACTAACCGATTACATGAACACCATTCCTCCTGAGAGTGAACCAAAGTTTCCTGGTGATGAATTTCTGGAAAGAAGAATCCGGGCATATATCAGGTGGAACGCAGCGATCATGGTCCATCGGGCACAGAGGCCCGGAGTTGGCGTTGGTGGACATATTTCAACATTTGCTTCATCTGCTGCTTTGTATGAAGTTGGCTTTAATCACTTCTTCAAAGGAAAAGACCATCAAGGTGGCGGGGATCAGATATTTTTCCAAGGACATGCCTCACCTGGAATGTATGCCAGAGCATTTCTAGAGGGGCGTTTAAGTGAGCAGCAATTAGATGGATTTAGACAAGAGCTCTCACATTCAGGTGGTGGGCTCTCCTCTTATCCTCACCCAAGACTTATGCCAGAGTTCTGGGAGTTTCCCACAGTATCTATGGGACTTGGTCCGATTAATTCGATCTATCAAGCACGATTTAATCGCTATCTTCATAACCGAGGAATCAAAGATACTTCTTTGCAACATGTCTGGGCATTTCTTGGCGATGGTGAGATGGATGAACCAGAGAGCGTCTCGGCTCTAACTCTTGCCGCAAGAGAGAATTTAGATAATTTGACATTTGTAATCAATTGCAACCTGCAAAGACTTGATGGACCAGTGCGTGGCAATGGCAAGATAATCCAAGAACTAGAGGCCCTATTTGCTGGAGCTGGATGGAATGTCATCAAAGTGGTCTGGGGAAGGGAGTGGGATCCGCTATTTGCCATTGATAAAGAGGGGGCGCTAGTGGAGCTGATGAATAAGACCCCTGATGGAGATTTCCAGACCTATAAGGCCGAGAGCGGAGCCTTTGTAAGAGAGAATTTCTTTAATCGCGATCCAAGAACTGCTGCCATGGTGGCTAATTGGAGCGATGATGATATTTGGAATCTAAAGCGTGGCGGCCATGACTATCAGAAGCTCTATGCCGCCTATCAATCAGCGGTCAATCACAAAGGCCAACCAACTGTGATTCTGGCCAAGACCATCAAGGGCTGGACCCTGGGATCACACTTTGAAGCTCGTAACGCCACCCATCAGATGAAGAAGTTAAAGCTAGAGGACCTAAAGGCGCTAAGAGATCGCCTCTATCTAGAAATTGATGATGAGAAGTTAGATGAGAAACTTCCGCCATATTTCCATCCTGGTAAAGAATCTCCAGAGTTTGCCTACCTGATGCAGAAACGCGCCGAACTTGGCGGATCTCTTCCCAGGCGGCGCGCTAAATCAAGAGCCCTGCCTCAACCCCAAGACTCTGATTTTGCCGTTATGACCAGAGGCTCTGGAGCGCAAGAGATCGCTACCACTATGGCCTTTGTTCGATTATTGAAGGATTTAGCCAAAGTTGAAGGCCTTGGCCATCGAATCGTTCCAATCATCCCTGATGAAGCTAGGACTTTTGGAATGGATTCGCTCTTTCCAACGATGAAGATCTACTCACCACATGGCCAGCAGTATCTTGCGGTTGATCGTGAATTGATGCTCTCTTATAAAGAGTCAACCTCTGGAGTTATCTTGCATGAGGGTATTAATGAGGCCGGATCTACCGCCTCATTTACCGCAGTAGGGACCTCTTACTCCACCCATGATGAACCAATGATCCCGGTCTACATCTTCTACTCCATGTTTGGTTTCCAGAGAACTGGAGATGCCTTCTGGGCAGCAGCTGATCAGATGGCCCGTGGTTTTGTTATGGGAGCGACAGCTGGAAGAACCACGCTAAATGGTGAGGGTTTGCAACATGAGGATGGCCACTCACAACTTCTTGCCTCGACAAACCCAGCAGTGGTTGCCTATGATCCCGCCTTTGCTTTTGAGCTAGGCCATATTGTTAAGGATGGCTTGCAGCGAATGTATGGAGAGAATAGTGAGAACATTTTCTACTACCTAACTGTCTATAACGAGCCGTATGTCCAGCCTGCAGAGCCTGAGAACCTAGATGTCGAGGGTCTATTAAAGGGAATCTATCTATATGCAAGGGCCAAGAAACAGCGTAGGGCAAAGCGCCAGGTCAATCTCTTAGCATCAGGCGTTGCTCTTAATTGGGCCCTAAAAGCTCAAGAGCTACTAGCTAAGGATTGGAAGATAGGTGCCAACGTCTTTAGCGTCACCTCTTGGAATGAGCTAAGACGAGATGGTCTGGAAGTTGATCGTCATAATCTTTTGAATCCTCTAAATAAGAAGGACGCCTATCTCACAAATAGACTTGAAGGCTATAAAGGAAGCGTCCTTGCGGTGAGTGATTACATGAGAACGGTCCAAGATCAGATTGCTCCATGGGTGAGGCAGAACTTTGCATCTCTTGGAACTGATGGCTTTGGTCTATCTGATACTCGAGGTGCGCTGCGTCGCCACTTCAAAGTCGATGCTGAATCAATAACTGTTGCTGCGCTCTCGCAACTAGCAAACCAAGGCAAGCTCTCGGCCAAGGTCGTAAAGAAAGCCATTGAGAAATATCAATTAGATAATATAGCTGCAGCAGATCCTGGAAATACTGAAGGATCTGGATGATCTATCGCTTTGGAATAAGCGATATCTCCCCTGCGACTTTTTTTGGTGGGGAATTCATCGGTGCCAAAGCAGTAGTCGATGAGGCACTTGCAATCTCTGCCACCATCATAAGAGCGGGTCATGAAGGCTTTGAGGCCTTCGCAGTCTTAATAGATGAGAAGGGCAAGATTGCCTCCAGGCAGAAGATGGTTGAAGTTTGGCCCAATAGTTCAAGGTTTGAAGCTCACTTGAGGCCAAACTCTCTAGGCGATTGGAGTTTTTACATTGAAGTGATGGCTGAAAATCCTGGAGAGTTTGCCATGACTTTGACTGCAAAGTCTGAGAGCTATCCGATCAAAGTTGAGCGAGTGCGGGCACTTGTTGGGAATTGGTATGAATTCTTTCCTCGAAGTGAGGGGGCGATCAAGAATAGTGATGGCTCAATAACTTCTGGAAACTTTAGAAGTGCTGCCGATCGAATAGAGGGCGTTGCAAGAATGGGCTTTGATGTCCTATATCTCCCCCCCATCCATCCCATCGGATACTCCCACCGAAAGGGCAAGAACAACTCACTTACCGCAGGCCCGCGAGATCCTGGCGTTCCCTGGGCAATTGGCAATGAATCAGGGGGCCATGATGCGATCAATCCTGATCTTGGTAGCTTCGATGATTTCAAGTATTTCCTAAAAGTTGCCAAGAAAAATAATGTTGAAGTGGCACTTGATCTAGCCCTGCAATGCTCCCCTGATCATCCTTGGGTGAAGACCAACCCCCAGTGGTTTACCAAAAGAGCTGATGGCTCTATTGCCTATGCCGAGAATCCTCCCAAGAAATACCAAGATATCTATCCCCTAAATTTTGAAAACGACTATCCCGGGCTCTTTGCTGAGATCTATCGAGTAGTGACGCTCTGGATAGGGCTGGGGATAGACATATTTAGAGTCGATAATCCTCATACTAAGCCGGTTAATTTCTGGGCAGAGTTCATTGCCAAAATAAATGAGAGATATCCCCAAGTGATATTTCTAGCAGAAGCCTTCACAACTCCAGCAATGATGCACGCTCTAGGAAAGGCTGGTTTCCAACAGTCCTATACCTACTTCACCTGGCGAGTAAGCAAATCCGAGTTAGAAGAATATGCCAAGGAAGTTGCCTATGGAACTAGCGCCTTCTTTCGCCCAAACTTCTGGGTCAATACCCCAGATATCCTCCCCTTCCATCTGCAGAGCGGAAATCCTGCAGCCTTTGCCCTGCGCGCAGTCCTGGCCGCAACTCTTAGCCCATCCTGGGGGATGTATGCCGGATATGAACTATTTGAACATGTCCCAATTGGTGAGGGTAGGGAGGAGTATCGAGATAGCGAGAAATATGAAATCAAGGTGCGCGATTGGCAGGCAGCAAGCAAGAAGTCTCTCACTCTTACGCCTTTCATAACTAAACTAAATGAAATTAAGAACCAAAATATTGCCCTTCAGCGATTAAGAAACATTACGTTCCATCAAAGCGATTCAGAGCAGGTAATTGCCTACTCCAAAAAGGAGGGCGATAATCTAATCCTGGTCGTTGTTAATCTAGATCCATTCCAGGCTGTAGAAACAATGGTCCACTGGAATCTCTCATCACTTGGCCTTGAGGACAAGGGCTTTGAGGTTACAGACCTGCTAGATCAAGCAAAATACAGCTGGGGCAGGGATACTTTCATTCGCCTAGATCCCTCTCGTCCAATGGGAAGAGTTGCCCATGTCACACGTGTTAGGAATTAGGCTAAAGCCCTATGCCCCGCTTTCTTAGGAATATGTTTTCAAAGCGGAGCTCTCTTCAATCACCGCCTACTGGATATCTAAATCCTCATAGCACCTTAGGTGAATTGGATATCTATCTAATCACCGAAGGAAGGCATGAAGCCCTCTGGCAAGTCTTAGGGGCTCATGTAAGAAGAGATGAGGCCGGTGAATTAGTTGGAACTGCCTTTAGCCTCTGGGCGCCAAATGCCAGGCGCGTGAGTCTGATTTGTGACTCTAACTCTTGGGATAAAGAGATTAATCCCATGATTCCACTAGGTCCTAATGGACTATGGGAACTTTTCATTAAGGATGTCGGTCCTGGACTTAAATATAAGTTTGCGGTTCAAGGACGAGATGGCCGATGGGTCGATCATGCAGATCCATTGGCAAGGCAGAGCGAGAGAGCTCCACATACTGCATCCATCGTTAATGAAAGTGCATATCAATGGAGCGATGATAAGTGGATGCAAGAGCGCGGCCCTTATCAACCATGGAAAAGTCCGATCTCAATCTATGAAGTCCATCTAGGTTCATGGAAGGTGGGACTTAGCTATCTTGAATTAGCCCAGGAACTAGGTCAATATTTGGTTGAATATGATTTTACTCACGTAGAGTTCATGCCAGTTAGTGAACATCCCTATGATCCATCTTGGGGCTACCAAGTAACTTCATACTTTGCGCCAACTTCTCGCTTTGGAAGCCCTGATGATTTCCGGTACCTAATCGATCACTTACATAAACTTGGTATTGGGGTCATCTTGGATTGGGTCCCAGCGCACTTTCCCAAAGATGAATGGGCCCTAGCTCGCTTTGATGGCACCTGTCTTTATGAACATGAAGATCCCAGATTAGGTGTGCACCCTGATTGGGGAACGTTGATTTTTAACTACTCAAGAAATGAGGTGCGCAATTTCCTAGTAGCTAGCGCGCTTTATTGGCTGGAGAGCTTTCATATCGATGGATTAAGGGTGGATGCAGTCACATCAATGCTCTATCTAGATTATTCGCGAAAAGAAGGCCAATGGATAGCCAATGAATTTGGAGGACGTGAGAACCTAGCAGCCGTTAGATTCTTGCAAGAAGCCACCGCTACTGCCTATCAGCGCTTTCCAGGGATCATGATGATCGCTGAGGAATCAACGGCATGGGCTGGGGTTACCAAGCCAACTTCTGAAAATGGCTTGGGTTTTGGATTTAAGTGGAATATGGGATGGAAGCATGACAGCCTGCAATATCTCTCCCATGACCCGATTCATCGCCTATATCACCATGATGAGATTACCTTCTCAATTCTCTATGCCTTTAGTGAGAATTTTCTTCTACCCCTATCCCATGATGAAGTAGTCCATGGCAAAGCAGCTCTGGTCAATAAATTCCCGGGAGATCGTTGGCGGAAAGTCGCCACGCTTCGCGCTCTCTATGGCTATATGTGGTCTCATCCCGGAAAGAAATTGCTCTTTATGGGTTCTGAATTTGCTCAAAATGATGAGTGGAGCCATGACAAGTCCTTAGATTGGCACTTAACTCAATACGACGAACATAAAGGGGTTCAAAATCTAGTTAAAGACCTAAATTCCCTTTACAAGGAAAACCCTGCTCTCTGGCAGAAAGATAGTTCGAGTGATGGTTTTGCTTGGTTGGTTGGCGATGATGGAGCAGGAAATACTCTGGCTTATCTTCGAGTTGGAGATGACGGCTCGCAAATCATCTCTGTCACGAACTTCTCACCGGTTCCCCAAGAGCAATATCACCTGCCAATTCCTCAAATAGGTATATGGTCTGAAGTTCTAAACACCGATGATCTCAGATACGGTGGATCTGGTGTAGTAAACAGCCAAGTCACAGTTCTGCAGCGAGAACATAGAGGTTTTGATTCCTCCGCAATGATTCGCCTTGGACCCCTAGCAACCCTCTGGCTAAAGTCTAATTAGGCTCCCTTGGGATGGCTCGCGGCTGCTACAAAGAAAGCTACAAGAATCAACATCACTCCAGGAATCGCCATGGCAATTGGCAGAGTTGCAGCTCCTGCGACAAGTGAAATCACTGCACGGCCGATGAATGTAAGAACTTGATTGACCGCTCCGAGTTCAGCAACGACAACCCCTCCAGGTTTGCCAGAGCGTGCACTGGCATACCCGAAAAATAGTGGCCCAACGAAAGATATCCCGAAGCCTGAAAGTAAGAATCCTAGGCAAAATACTGAGTATCCAAGGGCTAAGTTGCTCTCCTTTATCTGCATGCTAAGAGACAGACAGGCGAGAAATATTGTCCCACCCATCACCACGAAGGGCTGGACCAGTTCCTTAGCACTGCGATCACCCTTAATCCTGCTGTAGGTGAGCCGGCCAATAACCATCGCTCCCATAAATAGGAAGTAGGGAGTGACTGCAACAGATTTACTTACTCCAAATTCTTGACGGGCCATAATGGTTGCCCAGTCACCGATTGAAACCTCAAGCATCAGAGCGCACAAGAATCCCAAGCTGACTACCCAATCAATATGAAAGGAAGTAATCATCTGTCTAAAGGTTACAACCTCATCATCTTCAGTCACCTCATGTCCTTGAAGGAGATAGTTCTTTGAAGCATTAATAGATCTAAGGGTCAATGAATAGACCACTGAGATCAAAGTCAATATGTGCCAATTGAGAGAAACAAAGGAGGAAATCAGTAGAGCAGTAAAGGCGGTAGCAACAGCCCCTGCACTCCAGAGTCCATGGAGCATCGGAATGATTTGCTTGCCACTTTCTTTCTGGCGATGTAGCGCTTGGGCATTAATGGCTATGTGATAGGAAGCCCAAGCAAAACCACAGGCAATGTTCATGACCAAATAAATTGCAGCGCTCTCAAGTTCAATCAAGAACCCAAGGGTTAGATAGGTAAGTGTTGAGCTATAGATCAAAACGCGATAGACGCCAAGTCGATGCACAACATGCCCCATTACCAATTGAGCCGATAGCGCACCGATAGAACCTGTGCTCATCAAGAATCCAAAGTAGGCGGTAGAAACATCAAGATTTGCTTTGATTTCAGGAAGGCGTGGAGCCAAACACATAATCCCTAGCCCGAATAGGAAGAAGAAAGCTTGTAAATGGCGCAACTCACTACCTTCTAGGGGCTTATTCAAAACAAGGCGCTCGCTAACTCATTTCTGGAACGGATTAATTCAGGATCGGCAGGATCTACTAACTGGAATAGTAATAATAGATGTTCCTTAGCCCTCTTCTTTTCATCTCCACTGGAGTTCTTAACAAAATTTATCAATCTTGCAAAAGCGCTCTTCTGTAGCCCTTGAGCGATCTCTACATCAGCAGCCATTAAGGCCTTCTCCAGAGAAGTAGGAGCGCCATCGGCATCCTTGATGGTTAGGGCTGGATTAAGAGCTGAGATGCGTATCATTAATTCGCATTGTGCAAGGCCAATCTTGGCCACTGCCTCATCAGGTTTTCTCATTAGCCAGTTTCGATAAGCCATCGCAGCTCCTGAGTAATCACCCTTCTCTAAGGCGCTAAGAGCGGCTGCCTGCTCTGACTCCATTGGAATTTCCTTCACCTCTGGAACTTCAACATTCAAGCCCTGCTCTTTGGCTAATTCAAATAGCTTAGCAATCACCATAGCAATCTGTTCTCTGGGATAGATGCGATCAAAGAGCGCTACTGGTTGCTCATTGATAAATGCGATGGCAAATGGCACTGCCGTGATCTTAAGGGCTTGGACCAATTGCACTTGCGTATCGGCATTAATTGCTCCAAATATCCAACTGTCGTTATCTTCTTTTGCGATGCTGGCCATCAATTGCCTTAACTCGACCGTTGCTGCACTTCTTGGCGAATAGGCCAGTAAGACCACGGGCTTTTCTTTAGAGCGGCCAAGATAATCAGGCATAAAGTTTTCTACAGTTGCCTCATCAATTGGCATATCACTTGCTTCGACTTTAGGCTTTGTTAGCGAGCTAAGATCAAAGGCTCTGCCAAAACCAGCAGGAGGCATACTCATAGCGTTATTCTCTCAAATACTTGGAGCGCCAGAATCCATTCTCTCTGGCAATACCCTTGAGATGTAATCCTGGGTGGAAAATTCAAGGCCTAGATCTCGCCCCGCTCTCTCTCCCAGATACCAGCGGTGTTCTAAGACTTCATGAAATATCTGGGCATCCTCTACTCTCCCCCGCATCTGCGCCGGCACTGCATTAATTACTTTATAGAAAACTTCATCAAGCCATCGCTTAGCAGCCTCTTGCTTATCGGGAGTTCTTTCAATTTCGCGCGATCGAAATCGATCAAATGAGGCCAGAATCCTCTTGGCTTGAAGTTCTTCAGTCTCAAGTCCCATTAGCTCACTTAGTCGTTGTGAGTGATAGTTAGGGGCAACGAGCTTTGGAATAAAGGTCACTGTTGATCTATCACCAGCTAATTGAATATCAACTTCCTCAACCGCAAAGCCGATATCTTGGAGGGAACGCATGGCTTTCTCAACGGCATGTCTATCCCCTGCTGGTAGCACCTGAGGCTCACTTAGAGACTTCCATATTTTTCGATAGCGAGTGATTACCGATTCACTGGCCCTTATTGGATCCATGGCGGGAAAGAGAACTCCAGCAATCCTTAGATCTTCAAGTTCAGCAGCTACATTGAATCTTGCTAGCTCTAGATCATGCTCTCTTTGCCCATCACTTAACTTCCTCTGGAACTCTCCGGTTTCAGCATCAACTAGGTAGGCTGCAAAGCCCTCGGCATCTCGTCTAAATAGAGTATTTGATAGCGAGCAATCCCCCCACCAAAAACCTAGTAGGTGCAGACGCACCAGTAGATATGCCAGAGCATTAGCCATATTGGTGATCTCATGTTGGGTGATTTGGCCGCTTAAGATGACTCTGTACGGAAGTGAGTAGGGCAGAAACCTGGTGACGATGGCACATGCCAGTTCCTCTCCACCTAAGGAATAGCGATTGGTGACGATGGCCACTTGGGCCACAGCCGGTGCTCCCCGAAGGCTTAATTCCTTAAGAGCTTCATATTCACGCACCGCAAATTCTTCAACGGTTTCTTTGACTGCATAGATCTCACTATCTGGATCAGCGGAGGAGCGAACTAAGCGGACAATATGTCGTGAAATACCACGTTGGGCTGCCAGGGTCTCATCCTCTGGCCACTGTTCTAATGGAACATCCCAGGGCAGGTTATAGAGGGAAGAGATTTCCTCGCCAACACCTTTTATATGTAATTGTCTATCTGTCGCTGCCACTGCTGCATTCTTTCAGGCTCTACACTTAAGATATGGCAAAAATTGGAAGAGTTCTTAGAAAAGTTGGAATAAAGCCATCTAAACATCATGAAATTCAAGATTTTGGAAAAAAAGGTGCCCCACTTAACACCCAACGCCCTTTCTACTTTGGGTTTCTGGCAGCCTCAGGAGCCTTGGTTGCCATCACCCTACTTCGCGCCCTCCAATCAGCGAGCCAAGTATTTGTCCTAATAATTATCGCCCTCTTCCTTGCAATGGGACTTAATCCCACGGTCGAAACTCTCCAAGCAAGAAGGTTGAGTAGATTAGCAGCAGTCTCAGTAGTGGTCTTTCTAGCCATTGCAATAATTGCCCTCTTTGCACTAATAGTCATTCCACCGGTCGCCTCACAAGCAAATGACTTGCTAGAGAGTGCTCCACAGCTTCTAGATTCTTTGCGAAGTAATGCCACCTTAAATCAACTAAATAATGATTATGGCTTTATTGATTCACTAGAGAAGAAATTAGAGGAGTGGATCTCTGATGGAAAGATACTGACGGGAGCATTCGGTGGAGTCCTTGGCGTAGGACGTACCGTTTTATCAGGGGCATTTTCTGTACTTACCGTCTTGGTGCTTACCCTCCACTTCCTAGCCTCACTCCCGTCAGTGACCAAAATCCTTTATCGCCTAGCTCCAGCATCAAGAAGGCAGCGGGTCTCAAGCTTTGGCGATGCCATCATCTCGCGCGTTGGAAGCTTTGTAGGAAGCCAGGTACTAATCGCTGCCCTGGCCGCAGTATTTGTCTTCGCTCTTGCCCTAGGACTTAACCTTCCCTACGCAGCGGCGTTGGCCATGGTGATTCTATTTGTGGCTCTCATTCCACTAATTGGTCACTTCCTTGGAGCAAGCATCGTGATCTTAGTGGCCCTTACCCAATCACCAAGCAAGGCCCTGCTTGCTCTAATTCTCTATACCGCATATGTCCAGATTGAGAATTTCATAATCACACCAAGGATCATGAAGCGATCCCTGGCTATTCCAGGTTTGGTAACAATCGTTGCAGTTCTTCTTGGCACATCACTCCTAGGCCTTGTTGGTGGAGTTCTTGCTGTTCCAATAGCTGCTGCGATACTACTCATTTTGGATGAAGTGGTATTTCCCAAGACCGATGCCTCTTAAATGGCTGCTCACCTGAAAGCAGCAGCTAACCTCCTCTCAATAAACTCTCGAGAGCTAATGGCCATCTTCATATTGTCAGTCCAAAGATTTCTCCAGATAGCTAGGGTATTCGAGAGATCCTTACTTACCACAGTGGAGGAGAAAGATTCGAAGGTTATTGCACCCTTGTAATTAATCTCTTTCAAAGCAGCAAAGAACATATCGAAGTCGATGTTGCCAGTTCCGAGTGAGCCGCGGTGAGAGGCGCCTATATGCACATATCCCAATTTTTCTCCAGCCCTTAGAACAGGAGTTCTCATATCCTCTTCTTCGATGTTCATGTGGTAAACGTCAGCGTGAACTTTTACGTTAGAAGCACCGATTTCCTCTATGACTTCAAGAGCTTGATCTATCGTGTTGATGAAATTCGACTCGTATCTATTTACAGGCTCCAAGCCAAGAGTTATTCCTCTATCAAGGGCGGAGTTGGCCAATCGCTGAAGGGAGCCAATCGCATTTGCCCTCGCTTTTGGAGTTATAGGTGCTTGGTATTTGCCCAGTGCGCTAAAAATGACACCACCTAGATAATCGCCCCCAATCGCTTCGACAACACCTAAAGCGCTGAAGAGGCGCTCCTCGCCACGTTTCACAATGGCCAGATCTTCATTATTGATATCAGCATCAAATGCCAAGAGAGCAAGCTGCCTTGAGCCCGTTTTCAGCCAGAACTTTTCCTGTATCCGCTGTATCTATTGATGATGGATCGAGAGCCGGTATCTCGATCATTTGGAACCCAGCCTGAACCGTCTTGGTTATAGCCTCGCGACACTCAGCCTTCGACCAACCACCGACCCAAACAAGTGCATGCACGCCAAGAGTATGAGTTGATTGTTTCATTTCAGTTGCCTCCTGTTTCAAACGCTCCTTAATATGTTGCTCTTCCTCCGGAAGCATCAAAAGTGAATCCTGTTGTGAAAGAACACTCTCTTGAGACTATGAATGCAAGCAACTGGGCAACCTCGGTCGCCTGACCTAACCTTCCCATTGGAATCCTAGAAACCATGTATTTCAATGTCTCATCACCAGTGTCGGCATTCATCGGAGTCTGGATTACGGCTGGCGCAACAGCGTTTATCGTCACACCTTCAGTTGCGGCCTCTTTCGCAACTCCTTTGACGAAACCGATTAGGGCAGCCTTCGACACGTTATAAGGGGTCATTCCTGGATTGCCTTCTTTTCCCGCAATTGAGGAGACATGGACGATTCGACCGTATTTTGCGCGCTTCATAATGGGCAATACCGCTTGGGTCATCCAAATGGCGCCATAGAGATTGATTCGAAGCGTCTCCTCGATTTGGGCCGTGGATAGTTGTTCGGCCATGATGTTGGTGGGACCGACTATTCCAGCCGTATTTACTAATCCATGAATACCTCCAAATCGAGAGGCAATTTCGGTGATCACTGTTTTCAATTTCGCCTCATCAGCGATATCGACGATACGGGTATTGAGATTCGGACTACTCACTTGATCTTGGAGGTTCCCCAGACCAGATTCCGATCTATCTATCCCGATAACACTTCCGCCCAAAGATGAGATAAGTCTTGCGGTTTCCATCCCGATACCACTCGCAGCGCCAGCAACGACGATTACTTGATCTTGAAAACTCTTGGATTCAGCCACGCTTAAGCCTACCTAAATTCATTTGATAAATCACCAAATACTCTTGATATTTCGGGGGCCATCAAGGCTAGCGCTGATTCAGGATTGCAATCGCCTCCTCCTGCAGAATGTAATCAATTAGAGCGAATCTTGCCAAAAACCAAGTTCGCTAAGTTCCTTAGCTCCAATGCCAAAGCTTCCCGGCAGGAGGATGGTTGGCACCTCATGGTGATTGGCTAAGTCGAAGACCCTCGTTGGGCCTTTCCCGCTGATTCGATCTCATATCCAAAACATTCAGCTACATCGAGAGTCCATCTTCCCCATCGGCAATTGGGCATTCCAAGCAACTCAAATCACTATTCAAATTCTTCAAAGCCTTTGAGATTGCCTTGGTAAATTCAATTGAATTCGGACTGCCCTTGAGAGAGTTAGGCGCGATGAGGATTTTCACAAATTCAGTCTAGAGATTCCAGGTTAGACTTCCGCCATGCGCTTGGCACGACTTGGTGAAATTGGATCGGAGAGACCTGCAGTCCTAATCGATAACAAGAATGCTGTATTGGTTGATCATCTAATCTCTGACTGGGACCGGAAGAACTTGGAAGGCGGCGGCCTAGAGCGAGTTCGCCAAGCCGACTTAGGCGCACTTCCCACTTTCCCTATTCCAAAGTCGAGCACTGATGGCGAAGCTAGTGCAGGCTCGAGATTGAGAATCTCTTCTCCCATAGCCCGCCCAACTAAGTTGATATGTATTGGTCTCAATTACGCCAAGCATGCAGACGAGTCCGGACTTACCCCACCACCAGAGCCGGTCGTTTTCATGAAAGCTCCTGACTGCTTGATTGGCCCTAATGATCCGATTCATATCCCACCGTACTCAACTTCTACAGATTACGAGGTGGAACTTGCGGTGATTATCGGAAAGCGCGCGCTTTACCTGGACTCTCCAGACCAGGCAAATGGTTACATTCTTGGGTATTCCATCAGTCAAGATGTCAGTGAGCGCGATTGGCAATTGAATCGATCCGGTCAGTGGATGAAAGGGAAGTCTTTCCCAAGCTTCAATCCAATAGGTCCCGTAGTCGTAACTAAAGATGAAATCGATCCTGGAAATCTGCGAATTCACTGCTCGGTTGACGGCGAAGTCCGTCAAGACTCTCGAACTAATGATCTGATTTTCGGAGTCAATCACATTGTGTGGTACCTGAGTCAGTTCATGGAGCTGCATCCCGGAGATGTAATAAATACTGGAACACCTCAGGGGGTTGGGATGGGATTCAAGCCCACCAAATACCTAAAAGGTGGAGAGTTAGTTTCCTCAAGCATTGAGGGAATTGGCGAAATCAGATCTAGAGTAGTTAGGGTCTAGTTAGCCTCAAGCCGTAGATTCGAGCTGCATTCTTGCCCCAGAAAAGCTCTAGCTCGGTTTGACTTAAGTTGCTAGTTAGACCTTCTGCTAATTCATAAACCTGTCTGTAGTTCCCAGAGAGATTACAGACTGGCCAATCTGATCCGTACATTAGTCGATCTCTTCCAAAGCACTCCAAAGCGACCTCAAAGTAGGGCTCAAAGTCAGATAGCTTCCACTCATGCCACTTAGCCTCAGTTATCAATCCCGAGACCTTGCAAGCAACATTTTCAAAGCCTGAGAGCTTTCGAATATCTTCTTTCCAAATCCTCAAATTCCCTATCTTGATACCTGGCTTCGACAAGTGGTCTAGAACAAATCGAACATCTGGGCAACGCTTTACAAGCTCGATTGTGTCTGAAAGCTGGTGCGCTTGGGTGAGCAGATCAAACACTAATCCTTCTCTTCCAATTCCTCTTACATTCTCAATTACCTGATCTTGAAGCATCCAGCCCGGATCTTGCTTATCCTGAATCAATTCCCTGATACCTACAAGCTTCTCGCTACCTTGGCAATCACGATAGTGATTGATCCTTCTCCAGCTATCCGGTTCGATGAGATCAATCCAACCTACGACGCCAAAAATAGTCTGAGAATTTGCCGCAATCCGTAGGAAGTCCGGCGTCTCATCATATGTAGGTAGAACTTGAACCAAAATCGAAGCAGTTATCTCTGTATCGGCGATTTCGGATTCAAAGTCAGAGATTGAAAAGGGGCGAGCAATCGGGGCGAGTTGAGCTGAGTCCATCCAGCTATAAGGGCGCCATTTAGGATCCCAAAGATGATGGTGAGAATCAATGCGCAACAATGTTCTCAAGCACCTCGCCTCGAAGATACCTAATCTATCTGTGCCAATAGAAGTCTCATGAATCTAGGTTCGAAAACTGTGGAATCTCCTACAGCTCTCGCTTCACCCTGCAAAGCTCTACCTATACGTCGCTCCGCAACGCCGTAGCCATAAAGCGGCGCGGTATCAATGAAATTGATACCAGCATCTAGTGCGTTATCAATAACTGCATCACTCTCCGACTCCTCAACCGATCTAGATAGTCCATCCAACGGAGCGATCGCAAGGCTAAGTTGCGAGAGAGATAGATCGACTCGCTTCAATTTCTTAAGTTGAGACTGTCCTTTCTTCATCTCATGCCCTACTCGGTTTGAAGACGATGCTTTGAGTTGAGTCTGCAATCAATTTCCTGGCCACATCTAGTGATGGAATAAAGTTGTGACCAATCATTTGAACTGCAATATTCCCTAACAGCGTTGCCTCTGCAGGACCAGCCTTAACCTTCAGACCAGTCTCATCGGCAGTCAATTGATTTAGCAATCGATTTGAAGAGCCACCGCCCACTATGACAATCTCTTCGACTTCAACCTGGGCTGAGTCCTGCAATTCGCGCAAACTCTGGGCATAAGAAACTGCAAGGCTGTCATAAATACATCTCGCAAACTCTTCAGGAGAGTTAGGGATTTGTTGATTCGTCTCGCGACAGAAATCTGCAATAAATTTTGGCATGGGGCCTGGCTTGGTGAAGCGTGGGTCATTGGTATTGATTATTTGCTTTCTTGGTAGACTGGCAGCTCTCTCGGCAAGATCCTTTGAAGTGATCTTCAATCCACTCTTGCTCCAATATCGCAAGGACTCTTCAATCAGCCACATTCCAGAGACGTTTTTGATGAAGCGAATCCGATTGTCAACGCCTATTTCGTTTGTGATGTTGTACTTAAGTGCTCTTTCATCCGTGACTGGCTTGAGTAGTTCTAACCCGACTAATGACCAAGTTCCACTGGAAATATAGGCACTCTTTCCATCTGAACGGAGCGGAGCGCCTGCAACCGCCGAGGCGGTATCGTGGGATCCCACCGAAGTTACGGCGACGCCATCTAGTGCGCCGTGTTGAGTGACTTCACCCAGGGTTACTCCTGGCTCGTGAATCTCTGGAAAGATATCTTCGCGTAGACTCAATTGCTTTATCAATTCCCAATCCCATTCAGCCTTACCGGCCTTTAGGAGCTGAGTCGTAGAAGCATTCGTTACCTCTACGGATTTTGATCCACAGAGATTAAAGTTCAAGAGATCCGGTAAGAGTAAGAATCGTTCTGCTTCCCTATAGCTGGAACTACTCCTAGCTGCAACGAGTTGATAAGCAGTATTGAAGAACATGAATTGAATTCCAGTTGCGCCATAGATCTTGTCACGACCGACTTCGGAGGCAAGTGAATCCATCAGACCATCGGTGCGACCGTCTCGATAACAATATGGTTCTTCGATCAACTCGCCATCGTTATCTATTAATCCATAATCAACTGCCCAAGAATCCATGCCTATTGAGGTAATTTCAGCTTCCTCGCGGGCCTTCAAAAGCCCTTGCTCAACCTGTGAGCAGATCTCGCTCCACATCCATCTGAGTCCACCTGGAGTCATCCGAGCTTCGTGAGTAAAGCGATGGACCTCCGCCATTGAGATCTTGCCTTCTCGCAGCGCTCCAATTGCGACGCGACCGCTAGAGCCGCCGAGATCTACTGCAGCAAAAGAGTTCACAACTATCAGCGCAGGAAGGCCGCTGCTACTCCACCATCAACGGGAACATGTAGGCCAGTGGTCAAACCAAGTTCTCCGCTAACCAGAACAAAAACTGCTGCAGCTACATGCTCAGGAAGCACCTCCTTCTTTAGTATGGTTCTTTGAGCGTAGAACTGACCGAGCTTCGATTCTTCGACTCCATAGAGTGCAGCTCGATTTGCACCCCAACCAGATGCGAAGATTCCAGAACCCTTCACGACTCCATCAGGGTTGATGCCGTTGACACGGATACCATGCTCACCCAGTTCTGCTGCCAAGAGCCTGACTTGATGAGACTGATTAGCCTTTGTCGCGCCGTAGGCGATGTTGTTTGGTCCTGCAAATACGGAATTCTTCGAGGAAATGTAGACGATATCGCCACCGAGTTTTTGAAGAATCATAACCCGAGCAGCCTCACGCGAGACCAAGAAAGATCCTCGAGCCATTATCGAATTCTGCTTATCCCAATCATCCGTTGTTGTTTCAAGTAAAGGCTTACTTATCGAAATTCCTGCATTATTTACGACGATGTCGACTCCGCCAAAAGCTAAGCTGGCTTCGAGGAAGATACGTTCAATTGCATCTTCATCAGTCACATCAACTTGCACTCCTATAGCCTGATCAGAATTCCCTATCTCGGAAGCTGTAGTCCTAGCACCTTCAAGATCTCTATCGGCCACGACGATGCAGGCTCCTTCCGCTGCTAATCGGATAGCGGTCGCCTTACCAAGACCGGAGGCCGAGCCAGTAACGAGCGCAACCTTTCCTGCTAGAGACTTTGGCTTTGGCGCTCGCCGTAATTTCGCCTCTTCTAAATCCCAGTACTCGATTCGAAACTTCTCAGATTCAGGGATTGGAGAATAAGTAGAGAGTGCTTCCGCACCTCGCATGACGTTTATGGCATTGACGTAGAACTCGCTGGCGACCCGTGCAGTTTGCTTGTCCTTACCGAATGAGAACATCCCAATTCCGGGAACCAGGATTATTGCAGGATCAGCCTCACGCATCGCTGGTGAATCTGGAGTGGCATATCTCTTGTAGTAGTTCTCGTAACGAGTGCGATATTGCCCATGTAGTTCAATCGCCCGCGCAAGAACTTCCCCTAATGGCGCAGATGGCAAGGTATCCAGGACCATAGGCGAAATCTTCGTTCGCAGGAAATGATCTGGACATGATGTGCCGAGTTCAGCTAGCGCCTGGAGTTTTGACCCCTGCATGAACTCAAGGACGGGGTTCGAGTCGACAAAATGACCGATCATTCGAGCATCGGTAGATGCCAAACCTCGCAGAAATGGCACTAGTCGTGCAGCCCGCTCTCTTCTTTCTCCTTCGGAAATTGGCTTGTACTTATCTACCAGATCCCCAAAATGATTAGCTTTGCCATTCTTCTTGATAAATTCCTCCGCCTTGGTGATGGCAGTTACAGAGTTTCTTTCGCACTCTTCGCTTGTTCTACCCCAAGTCGTCAATCCATGCCCACCGAGAATGCAACCTTTAGCATTGGGATTCTCGGCTGCGATCTTCTCCATGTCCAGTCCAAGTTGAAATCCAGGACGTCGCCAATCTACCCAGAGGATCTCATCGCCAAAACATTCCATGGTCAATCTCTCGCCATCAATGGAAGTAGCAATTGCAATTATTGAATCAGGATGCAGATGGTCAACATGAGGAAATGGAACCAAGCCATGCATCGAAGTATCGATACTTGGAGTAGCACCTCCAGAACCAAATCTGCAGTAGTCAAAGAGTGGGACCATCTCATCTTCACGCTCTACTCCGGGGTAGACAGCTTTCAGAGCTCGAAGGCGTTCAACATCGAGCATTGCAAGACCGCTCTCCTTCAGAGTTCCTAAATCCCCACCTGAGCCTTTGACCCAGAGAACTTCGGTATCTGCTCCAGTTGCCGGATTGAAAAGCATCGCCTTGCAGGATGTATTACCTCCTGCATAGTTTGTAAATCTCAACTCAGAACCTAAGCGATTGCTCCGCGCAATTAACTCGCTTATTACCTTCGGTGAGCTCTTTGGTGAGGTCATTCTATTTATGCTCCCCAGCCTGCTTGGGATCCACCCACGCGCTCTTTGGCAATCTTCTCAGCATAACCACTTCTGGCGTATGCAGATTTAGGGTCTGGATCAATACCTTGTTCTACTCTCAATTCACCAAGTAAATCCCGAACGTCGGCGTTGAACGCATCCATAAGAATGTCATTTGCACCCAGGACATCACCCTCTTGTTGGGCTTTATCTAGCGAGATCTGGTCAACCAAAAGCGCTTTGGCTACGGCCTCTTGGACATTTGTGATGGAACGAATCTGGGCTGGGATCTTTGGCTCGATGTTGTGGCATTGATCCAAAACATAAGAGACGGGGGTTTCTTCATCGAAACCACCACCAATATTAACTTCATGCATGATTCTAAAGAGCTGGAAGGGATCGGCTGCTCCAACAATCAAATCATCATCAGCATAGAACCGTGAATTAAAGTCGAAAGCTCCGAGTCGTTTCTTCCAGAGTAAGAATGCGACTATGTATTCAATATTGGTTCCTGGAGCATGATGGCCCGTGTCGACGCAGACGGCAGCCTTGGGTCCGAGTTCTAGACAGTGCGCATAGGAGGTTCCCCAATCAGGGACATCTGTGGAGTAAAAAGCAGGTTCGAAGAATTTATACTCAAGGAGCATCCGATGGTCAGGTCCTAAGCGGTCATAACACCTGCGCAATGATTGAGCCAATCGCTCCTGTCTTCCAGCCAAACTATCTTGGCCAGGATAGTTCGTGCCATCGGCAAACCAAAGCTTAATATCTTTAGCTCCAGTCTTATCCATGATCTCTATACACTCATAGAGATGATCTACCGCTTTTTGACGAATTCTCTTATCGGGATGACATACCGAACCTAGTTTGTAATCATCATCTTGGAAGGTGTTGGAATTAATCGTTCCGAGAGTCACTCCTAGATTCTTAGCGTGCGACGCCAACTCCTGGTAATCATCAACCTTGTCCCATGGGATATGAAGTGCAACCGAAGGTGCAGCTCCTGTGAATCTGTTTACCTGCGCCGCATCTTCGATCTTCTCGTATGGATTGCGGGGAACGCCAGGTTGAGCGAAAACTTTGAACCTAGTTCCAGAGTTGCCATAGGCCCAACTCGGAGTCTCGATTCTCAATCTCTTGAGTTTGCTCTTTGCTTCCTGTCGATTTCCCATTTTCTCCTCCTGGCTATTTTAGACATCTTAAGATTGACATCTTGAAAGTTAGAATAAGGTTACAAATCACTGACCACAGTTCGACGATACATACCTCTTAGATTCTTCCGTCTACGCTAGATAGAAGACTTGCTCTAACCTTATGAACCCTTCGTCGGGGCGTTTACCATCTAATGCAACGAAAAAGGGAGCCATACTGACCTGCCACTTTTCGTTTATCTCGCGAGTAGCCATACCTGATAGTGCTCGCTCCAAATCAGTAGTCTCGAAGTAGCCAAAGAGAGTGCCGTCGTCGCGATCAAGAAATAGTGAATAGTTCGTCCAGCCAGTGTCAGAGAGAGCTTTTAGCATCTCGGGCCAAACTGATTCGTGTCTTCGGACGTATTCATCCATCAACTCCTTGCGGACTTGGAGCCGAAACCCAATTTTTTGCAATCAGTTCCCTTTCTCGTTTCCACTCAAAGCAAAAACTCGCTCTAACCCAACTTTGGCGAAGAGATTAAATCAATAGAGACGACTTGGGCAGCCTTCTTGCTGCCCAAGTCATACCCCTTAACTATCTATCCCACCACTTAGAAGTTGAACTGATCGACGTTCTCTTTGGTGAAGACAGCGGCAGGTCCGAGGACAATTTCATTACCTACAGCTCCCTTTGTGACTTTACGAGACTTCAATCCCTTGTCACCCGCGCAGCTCTTGACGGTCGCGCCGACCTTCACGGACTGCTTCTTGTTCTTGATTGCATTTGCGACGCAGACAGATACATATCCGAAGTTCTCAACATCCCATAGAGATGCCTGAGCTCCTGATCCGTCCTTGATATATGTACGCATATCGTTTGGAAGTCCAAGACCAGTAACGAAGACCTTGCCCTTTGCAGCAGATCCACTTACATACTTAGCAGCCGCAACGATACCTACGGAAGTAGGCGCGACGATAACCTCAAGTTTCGGATACTTCTGGATCAATCCCTGTGTCTCTGTTGTTGACTCTTCTGGCTTATCAAGGCCGTATACGGTGGCAACGACATTCAACTTTGGATATTTGGCAGCGATTTCTTTCTTCATGAAATCGATCCAAACATTCTGATTTGTTGCATCAGGAGTAGTTGACAGGATTGCAATGTCTCCCTCTCCCTTGGCCAAGTCATTTGCGGAAGCCGCGAGTGCCTGACCTATGCCCTCAGAAGATGCCTGGTTGATAAAGACCGAACGACCGGGCGCGGCAACATCCGAGTCGTACGCAACCACAGTGACGCCCTTCTTTTGTGCAGCCTTTAGAGCGGGCACTAGAGCATCCTTATCGTTTGCTGCAATGATCAAAACGTTGTAACCGGATTGAACTGCTGCGTTAATTTCCTTAACTTGTGCAGCGGCTGTGATTTCTGTCGGTCCCTTGTAAGCACATTTGGCCTTGAGCTCCTTGCAAGCGCGCTCAACTCCCTTATGTGCTGCCTGGAAGTAACCGATAGTTCCAAGCTTTGGAATGTGAGCAATCTTTAGCTTGGTAGCTGCTGATGCAGGGGCTACCACTCCAGTCACAAGTGTTGTTGCAACAAGCGCGGCAGTTCCGAGCGCTGCTATTACCTTCTTCAAAGTAATTCCTTTCCCTTTGTCTCCTCACGATGTCTTTTAACATCACGCTGGTTCGAAGAAGGCCCCCGAACCATTAAAGGAACTCTAAACCTTGGTGAACAAAAAAGCCAGTAATTCTAGAATAACAATCACATTAAGAAATATCCAAACTAATTGGAACACTCTTTGCTAAAGCGCAAAGGAGCAAGTGAATGCAAAGTTACTATCATGTGCAACAACACGAAGTAAGTTTCAAGGATGGAAGTTTACGTTTGTCGTGCACGCTCCCGTATGGTCTTAATTCGATTAGCCAGAACTGGCGCTGCAACCGAGAGTAACAGAAGAACTCCTGTGACGATAGTGCGCCATTGCGCCTGTATCTCGCGAAGGGTTAACCAGGACTCCACGCTTCCGGCGAGAAGGGCGCCTGACACGACCCCCCACATCGTTCCTACGCCGCCAAAGATCGAGACGCCGCCGAGCAAACAGGCAGAAATAACCAAAAGTTCTAAGCCAATTGCGTTATCAGGTTGGGCAGTCGAGAACCTAAAGGTGTAAATGACGCCAGCAACTCCTGACATTAGACCTGTCAAGGCAAACAACCAAATTTTATGTCTCACCACATTTACTCCCGCAAATCGAGCTGAATCGACTCCTTGACCGATTGCGAAAGTTCGCCTGCCAAATGGCGTCCGGTGCATCAGCAGGCCAAAAATAATTCCTGAAATCATTACCAAAGGGAGGGTTTGAGGCATAAAAGTAGTTCCTACCGTGTCAAAGCCGAAGGAAGTCCAGAACTCAGGGAACTCGTTCACAGTCTGTTCACCAAGTAATCCTTGAGCGATACCTCTGTAAAGAGCGAGCGTTCCGATAGTGACTGCAAGAGAGCCCAATCCAACCTTCATAACAAGGAGGCCATTTACGAATCCGCACAAGGTGCCAGTCAAAACTGCAACCAGTATCGCTAAGTAGATCGATGCGCCCTGCAGATATGTCCATCCCAACATGCAACTACTAAGCCCGAGCATTGAGGCTATGGAGAGATCAATCTCTCCAGAGATGATTAAGAGCGTTAGAGGGTAAGCGATGATCATGATCTCGCTCAAATTAGAGAAGACTTGCGAGACGTTGATTGCAGTTAGGAAGTTTTCAGTTGTTATAGAAGCGAAGATCCAGACAAAAAAGAGCAACAAGATGATTGCAGTATCCCAAGCTAACCGGAATCCGCTTGTTCGTCCCTTTATCGAAGAGACCATGGGCTACGCCCTCTCTCTAATCCGCTGGGCAAGCAGCGATTTTTCGGATCTTCGGGCGATGACTCTGTCGACATAGATGGCGATGATCAGGAGAGTTCCGTTGATAGCCTGCTTCCAGAAAGGCGCCACACCAAGGGCAGCCAATGCCCCCTGAATCGTCTGGACCAAGAGCGCCCCAATCGCAGCGCCAACAGGGGTACCAGCACCACCAAAGATTGCAACGCCGCCGATAACGACAGCTGCAACAATGCCTAGTTCCTGGCCGTAGAAAGCCGTCGAATCGACTTGGGCAAAACGAATTATGTAGAAGACCCCGCCCAGGCCTGCCATGAAACCTGAAAAGAGGAAAGCGACAAAAGTCCGCCTAAAGACGTTGATTCCTGCTAAATCTGCTGCAGGTGGATTGCTACCGATCGCGTAACAATCTCTACCGGCCTTGGTGTACTTCATATACCAGCCCACAAGTATGACGCCAATGATCACCAGCATGAAGGTGAAGGGAATCAAGCCGAAGTAAGTTTTGAACTGAAGTTCGAGAAGGTCTTGTGGCATCTCCTGTGCGTTGTAGTCAACGGAGTTCGATACAACATATGCGATTCCGCGGATAATGTAGAGAGTACCGATTGTTACAACTAGCGCAGGTAGCCGTAATCCAGCTACCAATACTCCATTCAATAGCCCTGCTCCTAATCCAATCAGCGGACCGAGAATGAACATGGTTAGGGCGTTGGTACCAGGATTCTTGGCAGAGTAATCTGCCAATAGCCATGCGGTTAGACCAACGGTTGATGCAACCGAGAGATCAATGTGACGCATGATGACGATCGGGGTCATTCCAATAGTGAGAAGAGCAACTATCGCCGTTGCCGTAAGTAAGTCTCGCGTACCGTCGCCAGTTAAGAAACGAGGGTTTATTGTTCCGGTGATTCCGATTGCTACCACCAATATGAGAGCAAGGCTGAACTCTCTACCCCTTAACAATCCAGAGAATCTAGACATCTTAAGAGGCCTTCTTACTGGTTGTGGCAGCCGCTATAACTTTTTCTTGAGTTACTTCGCTCCGCGAAAATTCCGCCACTTGCTTCCCTTCCCGCATCACGATTACTCGATCTGCCATTCCTAGGACTTCAGGCAACTCACTTGAAATCATCAAGATTGCCTTACCGTCTGCTGCAGCTTGATCTATCAAACGATGAACCTCTGCTTTTGTTGCAACGTCGATGCCGCGAGTTGGCTCATCGATAATCAAGATGTCTGGGTTAGTCGCTAGCCACTTCGCCAATACGGTTTTCTGCTGATTTCCTCCGGAAAGTCGTTCGACCGGGTCCTTGGCATCATTGAATTTGATGTTTAAGCGCTCCTTCCAGGTAGAGGTCAAATCACGTTCTTTTCTGAAATTTATGAACAACCTTCTAGCAATATCGCCAAAAGACTGCATTGCAATGTTGTTACTAATCGGTGAGATCATGAAGAGTCCTTGCTGTCGACGATCTTCAGGTACTAGCGCTATCTTGTTCTTAAGAGCCTTTTTCGTTGAACCTGGCTTTTGGACCTGACCACGTACTTTCACGGTTCCTGACTCGTATTGATCAACTCCGAATATGCATCGAGCGACTTCTGATCGACCGCTCCCAACCAAACCAGCTAGCGCAACAATCTCACCTGAGCGGACCTTGAGCGAGATATCGCGGAAGTAGGCCGGATTTGTAAGTCCTTCGACCTCAAGAACCACTTCGCCTATTTTGTGTTTACCCTTGGGGAAGAGTTCGGTCAATTCTCTTCCGACCATATCTTTGATAACGCTCTGAAGGTTCGTCTTACCTATTGGTGACTCGGAGACGAATTGTCCATCTCTCAAGACTGTAACGTGATCTGAGATTGCGAATACTTCATCGAGTCTGTGGCTTACGAAAACAACGCCTTTATTAGAATCACGCAGCGCCCTCATAACAGTCATCAATCGCGCAACCTCAGAGGCTGAAAGAGCTGCGGTTGGCTCATCCATCAGAATTATGTTTGCATCCATTGAAAGAGCTTTAGCGATCTCTACTACTTGCTGATCTGCAATAGAAAGTCCCCGAGCTTGTCGCTTTGAATCAAGCGGAACACCCAATTCTTTAAAGAGACGCTCTGCATCACTTTGCGCCTGCTTCCAATTGATGGCAACGCCTCGCTTTGGCTGTCGACCGATGAAGACATTCTCCGCAAGTGAAAGATCAGGAAAAAGCGAAGGCTCTTGACAGATAACTGCGATTCCTTGACTTATAGATGCAAAGGGAGAGCCTGCTCGAAAATCTTCTCCACCCAATCTAATGGAGCCACCTTCTGGAACATACACACCGGCGAGAATCTTCAACATCGTTGTCTTTCCAGCACCATTCTCGCCAATCAATGCATGAATCTCACCCGCACGTACACTCAATCGCGCACTTCGAAGGGCCACTGCCCCACCAAAGCGCTTTTGAAGGTCAACCATCTCCAGCAGCAGATCGCCCTTACTCGCCAAGTTTTCCCCTATCGAGCTAGCCTCCGGTTGAGAGAAATACTATTCATCCAACCTTGTGGCAACTAGGGTCTTGGGCGGAATTCTTCTAGTGTGTCCAACATATGAGATAACGAAAAGTTATGTCTTGGGCGATTATTGGAAAATCTCTCTTATTCGTGAAGACTTGAAGGGGTCTAACAAATACCAGGAGATTCTTTGCTTAACTACCTTTCTTTGGACATGGGCGCTGAGTCAGGGCGACTCATGCGGGTTGCTATGGACGATTCGATTTCTACGGAAGTCCTCTATCGATTCGATACTCCCGTAGTAGTTGACGAATTCGGTCGTCGTTGTTGGAACCTACCAAAGATAATTCAAGAGATAAAGAACGGACTTATTGCTGCCAGAAGTGTGGGCGAATTTGAGTCACTAGCCGTTGACACCTGGGGACTTGATTTCGGTCTAATTGATATATCAGGCGCTCTCGTAAGTCTGCCAGTTAGCCATAGAGACCACCGAACAGATGGCTACCTTAATAAAGCCGCAGACTTAGTTGGCCTACAACGTTTACACCACGAAACTGGAGCACAGCTTCTGGAAATAAACTCTGTTTTTCAATTCATGGCTATTAGCGAAAAAAGTCCCGATGAATTTCGCAGAGCTCACCGAGCCTTGATGATGCCAGACTTGGTGCTCCAACAACTCACCGGCGAATTAGGCTCTGAGTACACGATTGCAACAACGACTGGTTTATATGACGTTTTTACGAATAGCTGGAACTACAAGCTTGCCGATGATCTGGGAATTCCGACAAACATTTTGGAGGATGTAACTGACCCAGGCATCTTTAGGGGCGAGCTAACCGCAGATGTCGCCGATATTGCAAGTATAGGCAGATTGAAGTGCATTGCAACAACTAGCCATGACACCGCAGCTGCTGTTGTAGCCACTCCATTGAGATCAACTAGAAGCGCTTATATTTCCTCTGGAACTTGGTCTTTGATGGGCCTAGAGATAAAGCGTCCGATTACAAACGAGATCTCCCTCAAGGAGCGCCTCACTAATGAGGGTGGATACGGAAGAAACATCCGCTTATTGCGCAATATCACAGGCCTTTGGCTCATCCAAGAAGTCAGACGTGATCTTCGCTCTCAAGGTCAAGAGTTCTCCTACGCAGATCTTGTACAAATGGCGGAGAAAGAAAGTCCATGGCGAACTCTGATAGATGTTGATGCCCCCGAATTCATCTTTGCTGGCGGAATGATCGGCAGAATTCAAGGATTTGCCCGAAGAACCGGCCAACCGATCCCAGAGACACCAGGTCAGCTTGCTCAATGTGTATTCGTTTCGCTGGCGCTGCAGTATGCAAAAACCGCAGAGACTTTAGTCGCATGCACCAATCAATTGATTGATGAGATAAATGTTGTTGGTGGCGGATCGCAGAACCAACACCTCTCGAGATTGACCGCAGAGATTTCCGGATTACCCGTAGTAACTGGCCCGGTTGAGGCGACTTCGATTGGTAATGCGTTAGTCCAGGCGATATCGCTAGGACACCTTTCCAGCCTCGAAGAGGCTAGAAAGTTGGTCTTGGAGAGCAATCTAGATCGCAAGATCTTCGAGCCTAGCAAGACCTTATCATCCGATGAATTAGCAACTGCTAAGGAGAGACATCTAAGGTTGATGGATGGAGGCAAGAATTGAATTCGATATCAAGTGAGTTGACAGTCCTGGCACGTACAGCTGGAGAAGCAAGTGCAGATTTGGCGATATTGGCCGAGGGAAATGCCGCTGTACTAGATGAAGATGGCGATAGATTTCTTGTAAAAGCTAGTGGCGTGGTCATGGGTCAAGCGAATGAGAACGATTGGGTCTGGGTGAGTTACTCGGCTTCGTTGAATATCTTGGAAGAGGCTTTCCTGAATGGATATCGGCCCGAGCTTGAAGTGGAGTTAGATCGAATTCTCGCCTCCGCGCAAAGTGATTCTGGTCAGGTTCGAAAAGCGAGTATCGAGACATTAGTTCATGTCGTTGCCTTCAATTTCTTCAAGGCTAAGTGGTCGCTACATACACACCCGACTCCAGTCGTCGCGCTAGCGTCGAGCCTTGATGCGGAGCGGCACTACGCTGGCTCGGTATTTCCTGATGAGAGCGTTCTATGCGGTCCGATACCACTCTACGTTCCATATGCGGAGCCTGGACTAGCTCTAGGTTTGGCTCTCTACCACGCCGGCAGAAAGTATCAAGGTGAATATGGCCTCAGTCCGCGACAGATAATCCTGGGAAACCACGGTCTTTGCACCTACGGAAATGGAAGTCAAGAGGCTCTAGCAACTACTCAGATGGCAGTGAAGGCTGCGCGTGTGAGGCTAGGCGCTCTCGGAGCGGGTGGAATAAATTTCATACCAGATGCAGCAGCTGAGAAGATTGCCTTCCGGCCCGATGAAGTAGCGCGACGAAAAAATTTGACTCAAGGGTAGCGATTGAAAAGTCCAATTAAAGCGGCGACTCTCGATATCGGAGGGGTCATCTATTCCGATGATGCATTTAAGAGAGCAATCTATGACTCTCTAAAGGTGCTCTCGCCAAGAGTCCCTTTGGATGAATTCAACAAGATTTATCGTGATCATCTCGAATCTCAAAGCAGTTCATTGCGTGGCAAGCTATGTGAGAGGTTTCTTGGGTCGAGAGAGCATCTAGCCAGATTGATAGAGATGACCGATGCTCGTTGGATCTTCACAGATTTGGATCTTTATCAAGATGTTCTACCACTATTGGATTTCTTACAAAGCCATGGATTGAGATTAGGCATAGTTGCCAATCAACCAAGGAGTGTGGTCGAGTCACTTAAGAAGCATGGATTGCTCGATTACTTCGAATTCTTGGGTATCTCCTCCCTAGTTGGATTAGAAAAACCGAGTCCAAAGCTTTATCAACTTGCGATGGATTCTCTTGGGGTTAGCGCTGGTGAAATTATCCATATCGGAAATCGACTAGATAACGATGTACTTGCCGCAGCTAAGGTGGGATTCTTGACTGCCTGGATAATACGCGGAGAGTCAAAAGCCCAACCCAGCGAAGAGGAAAGGGCGCTGGCAGATTTCACTGCCAACAACCTCTCCGATTTTCACTCTCAGTTTAGTGATTATTTGATCGGGGGAAAATGAACCAAAACGCCTCGATTGGTATCGATATCGCTACTGAAAATGCACGAATAGCACTCTTATCAAGCGATGGGCAGATTCTATTTAGGAAGAGTCGCTCACTCGACCCAGTTCACAGCGAACCAAATGGTGGATTGACGCAGAATTCTCAATCATGGGTTAAGTCAGTTCGAAAGTTGCTAAACGAACTTCTAGATTGGGCATCCAAAAATCGAGTCTCGCCGAAGGCGGCCGTAATCTCGGCGACATCTGGCACCTTCGTAATCGTTGACGAGAATTACAACCCGCTCGCAAGAGCAGTTATGTACAACGACCGGAGAGGGGACAATCCCCTGGCTCGGGCCGCCCAAGTTATCGCAAGTATCCAGACATCTAAGGGCGATTTGAGATTACTTCATACACCAGAGTTTGTGATCGCCCAACTTCTTGGTATCTCTCCATCAAAGGTCCCTACGGATTGGAGCCATGCTCTCAAGACCGGCTTCAATCTAAGGACAAAGTCCTGGCAGGAGGAAGCGGTAAGGGAATCAAGTCGTTTGAATCTACAACTACCTGAAGTAGTTTCTCCTGGGACGGCAATGGGTAGATTTAACGCTGCATCGTGGGGACTTGGCGATATAACTTTCTACGCAGGCATGACCGATGGATGTACCGGACAAATCTCTGCCGGTGGTGTCGCCTTGGGAAATCTCGTAACAACGCTGGGGACCACTCTAGTCTTGAAAGTCGCTTCAAATCGAATCATTGAAGGTAAAGGTTTCTACAGCCACCTCGTAAACGATTCTCTGTGGTTAGCCGGTGCAGCTTCAAATCTCGGCGGAGATTCACTTCATAAGTTTGGCGATCGTCTAACTCAACTAGAGAGAGAAGGCGCGGAGCGAGAATTTTCGAGCGTCATATCGTATCCATTACGTCGAAGTGGAGAGAGGTTCCCAATTCCAAACTCAGGCCTTTCCGCTCTCTGGAGTGGCCGACCTAGAGATGAAGTCGATGAATATCTAGCCATCCTCGAGGGAGTCGCATTCGCAGAGCGTTATTCATATGAAACCTTGAATAAAGAAGGTGCGGAAACCGGCGGTGAGTACTTCTCAGTCGGAGGGGCCACAAAGTCACCACTTTGGAATCAGATACGGGCAAATACGATGGGCAGAGAGCTTAAAATTGTCAGAGAATCTGGTTCCGATATCGGCGCCGCCATGATTGCACACGCGGCAATTTCAGAGGAGCAGATCGAATTAGAGCTATCCTTATTCAAACCCAAGGTAGATAACCACATAGAGAGTTACTCACCCGATTTATCTCTTAGCGAGAGATATGAGGAGAGGTACGAATGTTTCAAGTCACTGATCCATCCCTACGTGGTAATGAGTCACGAGTGACTTTGTCGTCATTTCGACTGCGGTTTGCTAGGTTGTAGCAGTGCGACAAATCCTCTTCTTGGACCCTGCTGACAATGTTGCTGTCTCGCTCGTGGATCTATCTGCAGGTTCATTGATCGAACAAGATGGCTTTGAGATCAGGGTGGTCGACTCGATTCCGCGCGGTCACAAATTAGCGACTCGATCAATAGGTAAAGGCGACGGAATAATCAAATATGGTGAACGAATGGGGCATGCGACCCGTGAGATTGGCAAGGGTGAACATGTACATATTCACAACATTCTCGGAGATAGATTGTCCACCAAATGACTAGTTCAGCCAATCTATTCGATCACGGTATTCGAGGCGTAGGAATCCGCAATCATCAACTGGTTCTTCCCTCAGTTATCTGCTCCTCGCACATTGCCTCTCGAATTGCAAAGGAAGTAGACGCTATATCTTTCTTACATCAACATGGGTGCGGGATCATTGGCGAAGATGTAGAGGTAATAAACAGGCTCTTCACATCCATGGCCTTACATCCCAATATTTCATCTGTGCTCGTAGTTGGACTTGGCTGCGAAACAATCCAAAGTCGAGAGCTAGTAGATAGATTCCAACTAGAAGATGAGAGCGCTAGATTCCTCGTGATTCAAGAATCTGGCGGAGTTAATTCAACAGTTGAAATAGGAGTCCAGGCAGCTATCCAACTTAAGACTTCGACTCCAATCAAGTCTGCCAACTCCTCGAATCTTACGATAGGACTTGACCTTGCGCGAGATTACGACTCGCAAAATCTCAGGACCCACTTGGAGCGCGCCGGATTTCGCGTCGTGGCTGCAGAATCAGGTATCAATTCGTCAGACAATTTGATTGAGTTGATGCATAACCGAGTGCATTTGGCCATCAGTTTCACTGGCCCCTCTCAGCCTCCGACAGGTTTCCCACTCTTCCCGGTCATAAATATTTCAAGCGAGAACCCGTTGCATACAGCCATACAAGATGAATTCGATCTCAATCAAAGTGATCTCTCTGACAGTTCGGACTTCGCTCAATTACAGAATCTAATTGATGAAGTGGTGGCCGGAAAGGAAACAATCTCGGAGTCGAAGAAAATCGGAGAAATCAGGGCGCCGCGGATGGTCAGAAGCGTATGAACCAAAAGATCCTGAGAGCCTTTCCTCGTGCAAGTGGAAAATGGGGTATAAGGAACCACATTTTGATACTGCCTCTTCACTCAGCGCTTTCCTCGGCTGCTCGGCAGATAACTGAATCCTTTACTGAGTGCGTCTCAGTTTCACACGATTGGTCAGGAGAAGCTGATTCAGACTTGGATAGAATCAAGTCAACGCTCTCTGGATTTGCATCCAACCCCAATCTCTTCGCGACAATCTACTTGACTATCGGAACCTCTTTAGAGGAAGAGATAATCCATCACGCCTCAAATCTCGGACAGAATAACTTTGTGGAGGTTTCTCTCGCGAGGGCCGGGTCTTTTGATCAACTCTTGACAGAGGCTTTCGATGCATGTCGGGCAGTCTTAGCAAAACGAGAGCAGCAAGTTAGAGTAGAAGCTCCGTTTGCCTCAATTCTTCTCGGGCTTGAGTGTGGCGGCTCGGACGCTCTCTCGGGCATCACCGCTAATCCAGCCCTGGGTATCGCAAGTGATCGAATCGTAGAACTTGGCGGTTCATCCGTTCTCGGCGAGACTACTGAGATTCTGGGCGCAGAACATCTACTTGCGGCCAGAGCTCTAGACACCAAAGTCGGCGAGAAGATCATCTCCCTGGTTGCCCGCTACGAGTCATCAATCAATTACGAGGGAATAGATATCCGTGGCGCGCAGCCATCTCGTGGAAATATCGAAGGTGGCCTCTCGACCCTGGAGGAGAAATCTCTAGGCGCAACCAAAAAAGCCGGGAAAGCACCCTTTACTGGGACTCTCGAATTTGGAGAGCGACTAGTCAAGCCAGGTCTTTACTTCATGGATACGCCAGGACATGACATCGAGCAGTTAACTGGTTTTGCGGCTGGACACTTGAATATCGTCGTTTTTACGACGGGCCGAGGCACTCCAACCGGATCCCCGATCATGCCAACAATCAAAGTCTCTACAAACACCCAAGCTTTTGATTCCCTACGTGATCTCATCGACCTCGATGCGGGCACCATCGCGGATGGTCTTAGAACTTTAGGTGATGTCGGTAACGATATCTTTAATGAGATTTTGGATGTAGTAAATGGAAAGCTGACTAAAGCGGAGATCAATGGTCACGGTGAATTCTCGCTATCCCGTATGTATGGAACCAAGATCTCGAGGCTTGATTAAACCCCCTCTATTGACGAGGGTCTTGCATCAATCTTGCATGACGTGGTTCCAATTCATCTAGAGAAGTCACTCCTAGAAGTTTCATATTCCGGATGATT
>Ga0194112_10001474_pt1 | contig 34625 bp, 26 predicted proteins | sample TA2MahC400mmetaG_FD_146191 | JGI IMG/M metagenome (GOLD analysis project Ga0194112, IMG submission 146191) | Freshwater microbial communities from Lake Tanganyika, Tanzania - TA2015016 Mahale Deep Cast 400m | ecosystem: Environmental > Aquatic > Freshwater > Lake | place: Tanzania: Lake... | reverse complement strand
CTCGCCACGGATATCCTGGGCCGCGTCGATCGGGTTCACCGGGAAATAGCCGCCCTTGTGGGGCGCACGGTGGGCGGTGTTGCCCATTTCGTATTCGGTGTCGGTATTCCAGGCGGCGTCAACGGCATCGATCTGGAACGACACCTTCTGCGGCGTCACCGAGTAGCGCACGTCGTCGAACAGGAAGAACTCGGCCTCGGGGCCGAAATAGGCGGTGTCGCCGATGCCCGTGGACTTGAGGTAGGCCTCGGCCTTGGCGGCGGTTCCGCGCGGATCGCGGCTATAGGCTTCGCCCGTGTCGGGCTCGGCCACGTTGCAGTGCACGCAGAGCGTCTTTTCGGCATAGAACGGATCGATGTAAACCGATGCCGGGTCGGGGATCAGTTTCATGTCCGACTGGTCGATCGACTTCCAGCCCGCGATCGAGCTGCCGTCGAACATGAAGCCTTCCTCGAAGAAGTCCTCGTCGACCAGGTCGCGGTCCAGTGTCACGTGCTGAAGCTTGCCCTTCGGGTCGGTGAAGCGAACGTCGACGTAGGCGACGTCTTCATCCTCGATCAGCTTCAAGACATCCTTGATTTCCATCTCTTCCCTTTCTGCGTGGTAGCGACCCGGCGGCCAAGGCCGGCCGGGCGCGGAAGTGCTGTTTGTTGGTGTTGCGCTTGTGCCGCGATCAGACTGCGTCGTCGCCGGTTTCGCCGGTGCGGATTCGGATCGCCTGTTCGACGGGCAGGACAAAAATCTTGCCGTCGCCGATCTTCTCGGTGCGTGCCGCGCCGATGATCGCCTCGATGGCGGCCTCGACCTGATCGTCAGGCAGCACCATCTCGATCTTCACCTTGGGCAGGAAGTCGACCACATATTCCGCGCCGCGATACAGCTCGGTATGTCCCTTCTGGCGACCGAAGCCCTTGACCTCGGTGACGGAAAGCCCCTGCACGCCGACTTCCTGCAGCGCCTCCTTCACATCGTCCAGCTTGAACGGCTTGATGATCGCCTCGATCTTTTTCATCGCATCTGATCCTTCCTCGCGGCTTGCCTGTCGCCTGATTGGCGCGTTTGGTGGGTGGCGTAAATGAGGCAGTATGAACTTGATGCAGCAGATTGCCCGCAACGGGGTGAACTGCACGGACATTGGTCATACTGCACATAAGATAGGCAAATGTCATGCTGAACAGCCGCGTAATTGTGACCAGCGCCCAAATGCGCGCCATCGAATCCACGGTCATCAGGCAATCGCCGGACGGCGGGCGGCAGTTGATGGAACGTGCCGGCGAGGGCGTCGTTGACACGATTCTGGCGCACTGGCCGGATCTGCATGTTTCACAGGCACATGCCCGGGTCCTGTGCGGCCCCGGCAACAACGGCGGAGACGGTTTCGTGGTGGCGCGGTTGCTGGCCAAGCGCGGATGGCGGATCGAGGTGCTGCTGGCAGGCGATCCGGCTGCCCTGCCCCCCGATGCGCGCCGAAATCACGATCTTTGGGCACAGATGGGGCCGGTGCTGTCCGGACCGGATCAGGTCGTACCGGCGGTGCCCGATCTTGCTGTCGACGCGCTGTTCGGGATCGGGCTGACGCGTCCGGTCGACGCCCTTGCACCGGCCCTCGACTGTCTGCGGTCCGCGCCAAGGCGCGTGGCGGTGGATGTCCCAAGCGGCCTTTGCGCCGACAGCGGCCGGATCATCGGCGACCCGGCCATCCCTGTTCCCGCCGACCTGACCGTTACCTTTCACCGCATGAAGCCCGGGCACCTGCTGGCGGAGGGTCCGGGGCTTTGCGGACAGCTTGCCGTGGCGGATCTGGGGCTGCATGACGACCAGCCGCCGGGGCCGCCGACGCTGCTGGTAACGGGCGCCGACCTGGTCAAGCGCCAGGGTCACAAGTTCGACCACGGCCATGCGCTGGTCGTCACCGGGGGGCCAGCACAGGGCGGCGCCGCACGGCTTTCCGCAAGGGCTGCGCTGCGCATCGGGGCGGGTCTTGTGACACTGGGCGCCCCTGCGGCCGCGCTGGCGGAACATGCGGGCCCGCCCGACGCGCTGATGCGCCGCGCGCTGGATGACGCCGCCGCGCTGGAGAGCCTGCTGGACAAGGGTCGCGTCGCCGCCGTCTGCATCGGTCCCGGCTGCGGCATCGAGCGTGCGGGCCTGCTGCTGCCCCGGTTGCTGGACTGGCGGCATCCGACAGTCCTGGACGCCGATGCGATCACTGCGCTGTCCGCAAGCACTCATCCGCTGTCGGGCCTGCACGGGCAATGTGTCCTGACCCCGCATATGGGAGAGTTCGCGCGCCTGTTTCCCGACATCGCCGAACGATTGCAGCAGCCCGCCCTGTCAGGGCCCGCCTTTTCCCGGCTGGATGCAGCCCGCATGGCTGCTTCGCGGTCGGCGGCGGTGGTCCTGCTGAAGGGCCCCGACACGGTCATCGCGGCCCCCGATGGACGGGCTGCCATCCACGGCGGCTTTGACCTTCCCTGGCTGGCGACGGCCGGGGCGGGCGATGTGCTGGCCGGCCTGATCCTGGGGCTGCTTGCGCGCGGACTGCCGCCCTTCGAAGCCGCCGCCGCCGCTGCCCTGGTTCATGGCCAGGCCGCGCGGCAGTTCGGTCCCGGCCTGATCGCCGATGACCTGCCCGAAGGGGTGCCCATCGTGCTGCGCCAGATGACAGCCTGATTTTCCCTCTCGCCACGGCAGATGGCCTTTGCTAGAAGACCGCCGTTGCGGGTGTGGCGAAATTGGCAGACGCACCAGATTTAGGTTCTGGCGCCGCAAGGCGTGGGGGTTCAAGTCCCTCCACCCGCACCATGTTCCAAGACGGACAGGATCATCGGAACGGGCAGTTGTGCTGCCCGCCCCTGCAGGCGGCTTATCCGACCAGGGCGCGGTTGTTGCGCAGATGCCGCTGCGCCAGGCGCCGCGCCGAACGGCCCGGAACAAAGGTCCGCGCGGGAACGGCGACGTGATCGGACGACTCCAACTGCGGGAACAGGGCATAGATCTCGGCCAGGGCGGCAGCTCCGACGGCCTTCAGCGCCTCGGGCCCGGTGTAAAGCGACTCGGTTTCCGCGCCGTTCGAGAAGATCACCTCGTGCCGGTCGAACAAAAGATGGAAGTACTCGACCGAAGGCAGGTCTCCGGCAATTTCGATGCCGTCGATTTCCAGCAGCTGCTTGGCCGCCACCAGTATCTCGGCCGCGCCGAACATCCGTTGCGCGATCCGGGAGCCCACGAGGATGCGATGCTGAGGCGACACCAGCAGGTCCGCCGCAGGCATCGCGGCGCCCAGTGCGCCGGCCTTGATCCGGATGGGACGCAGGTGGGGCGCGTCGGACAGGACCCCGGCCGGGACCATGGTCGCACCTTTCCAGCGGATCGGCTGCACGCCGTTGTCCTTGGTCCGCACCAGGTCGCCGACCTGCAGCATCTCGATGGCGACCGGACCCCGGTCCGTGTCGATCATCGTGCCACGCGCGAAGCAGGGAATGTTCGCCATCGGAAAGCCGATGACGTCGCCGTGCGTCGTGTTCGTGTAGCGTCCGGCCCCGGTCATGCCCGCAAAGGCAGGCGACAGCGCGCCATCCCGATAAGGAACCGTGAAGCGCAGTGATTCGGTAAAGATCGTGGCAACCTGGACCTCGGTCCCGTCGATCACGAGGTAGTCGATATAGGTGGCGACGATCGGCTGCTCCATGTCCCCGAAGCGCAGGACATCATCCACCCCAAGATACCCATTTCCGTTGTCTTCCACAGTAATGGTGACGATCCTGCTGCCCAGATCCACTTCTGGTCCGCTGATGGTCGTGTAACCGTTGCTGCTGCTCTGGTCGTACCAGTCCACGATGCTGGTAATATCCAGATTCCATGCGCGTATGTCCGCCATCGGGCGCTTCCTTTACTCGTAAAAAACACGACTGAGAAAATGAGGCCAACGCGCCTCGCGTCACCATTCAATATGCAGAAATGTCTGCACATCAACTTGCACAGGTTTATATCTTGACATTCACGTCCCAGCAACAGCAGGCGCCCGGTCCATGCAGGACCGGGCGCGGGAACAGGACGCCATGTCCCTTGCGGCAGGGGGTTGGTGTGTCAGGCGCCGACCCGGCGCGTCAGCCGTTGAACAGGAAGTGCAGCACGTCGCCGTCCTTGACCTCATAGGTCTTGCCCTCGACGCGCAGCTTGCCGGCCTCACGCGCACCCGCCTCGCCCCTGCCGGCCACATAATCGTCATAGGCGATGGTCTCGGACCGGATAAAGCCCTTCTCGAAATCGCCATGGATGACGCCGGCCGCCTGTGGGGCCAGCGTGCCCTTGGTGATGGTCCAGGCGCGTGCCTCCTTGGGGCCGACCGTGAAATAGGTCTGCAGGCCCAGCAGGTCGTAGCCCGCACGGATCAGCCGATCCAGACCCGCCTCCTCCAGCCCCATCTCGGACAGGAACATGGCGGCTTCCTCGGCATCCAGTTGGCTGATCTCTTCCTCGATGCGCGCGGAGATGACGACATGGCCGGCGCCTTGCGCCCGCGCCATCTCCTCGACCTTGGACGACAGCGCGTTGCCTTGGGCCGCCTCGTCCTCGGCCACGTTGCAGACGTAAAGCACGGGCTTGGCAGTCAGCAACTGCAGCATGTCCCACGCCTTGCGGTCGTCGTCCGCGATGGTCAGGCTGCGGGCGGGACGTCCCTCTTCCAGCGCGGCCAGGGCCTGCTTCAGCAGACGTTCCTGGGCCACGGCCTCCTTGTCGCCGCCCTTCAGCTTGCGGGCGATGTTGGCCAGGCGACGCTCGATCGACTCCATGTCGGCGATCATCAACTCGGTCTCGATCACCTCGGCATCGGCGATGGGATCGACACGCCCCTCGACATGGGTGATGTCACCGTCCTCGAAGCAGCGCAGAACATGGGCGATGGCGTCCACCTCGCGGATGTTGGCCAGGAACTGGTTGCCCAGGCCCTCGCCCTTGGAGGCGCCCTTCACCAGGCCCGCGATGTCCACAAAGGTGATGCGGGTCGGGATGATCTGCTTGCTGCCCGCGATCTGTGCCAGCGTGTCGAGCCGCCGGTCGGGAACCGCGACCTCGCCCACGTTGGGCTCGATCGTGCAGAAGGGAAAGTTCGCGGCCTGCGCGGCGGCGGTCTTTGTCAGTGCGTTGAACAGCGTGGACTTGCCGACGTTCGGCAGCCCGACGATCCCCATGCGAAAGCCCATGACAGCACCCTTTCCCGTCCGATTTCGGCCGTCTGTTACGCGCCCGGACCGCGCAAGTCCAGCCTGCCCGCGATTGCGCCTGCCCCTTATGCGGGCTAGTGCTGGGCGCAAAGAGCTGCGGGGACGGACATGACCAGAATCGACGACAGGTTTGCGGCACTGAAGGCCGAAGGGAAGAAGGCGTTCGTGGCCTACATGATGGCCTCGGACCCGGACGACGCCACGGCGCTGCAGATCATGCGCGGCCTGCCTGCCGCCGGGGTCGATATCATCGAGCTGGGAATGCCCTTCACCGATCCGATGGCCGACGGCCCGACCATCCAGAACGCCGCTCAGCGCGCGCTGGCCCAGGGCGGCAGCGTGTCGCGCACGCTGGACATCCTGCGCGAGTTCCGGCGCGAGGACACGACCACCCCGGTGGTGCTGATGGGCTATTACAACCCGATCTACGCCCGCATCGGCGGCGTCGAGAAGTTCCTGGCCGATGCGGTCGAAGCCGGCGTGGACGGCCTGATCGTGGTGGACCTTCCCCCCGAGGAGGACGACGAACTGTGCCTGCCGGCCGCCGCGGCGGGCCTGAACTTCATCCGCCTGGCCACCCCCACCACCGACGACCGGCGACTGCCGACGGTGGTGCGGAACACCTCGGGCTTTGTCTACTATGTCAGCGTCACGGGCATCACCGGCGGTCCCGCCGCCAACGCGGCCGAGGTGGCCCCCGAGGTCGCCCGTATTCGCGCCGCTGCAGGCCTGCCGGTGGTGGTGGGCTTTGGTATCTCGACGCCGGATGCGGCGCAGCAGATCGCCTCGGTGGCGGATGGCTGCGTCGTCGGCAGCGCGATCGTCAAGCAGATCGGCGAAGGCCGCCCGGTGCCCGAAATCCTGGAGTTTGTCCGCTCGCTGGCCGAAGGCGCTCATCGCGGGTGATGCCGAGGGTGGCCCAAGATGTCGTCCTGCGCGATGCAGGGCCGGCGGATGCGGGGCCGGTCGCCGCGATCTGGAACCCGATCGTGCGCGACACCGTGATCACCTTCTGGCCGTCGCCGCGCAGCGAGGCCGACATCGCCGCCATGATCGCCGAGCGGCAGGCCGCCGGGCAGGCATTCCTGGTGGCCGAGGTTCAGGGGCGCGTGGCCGGGTTCGCCAGCTATGCCCAGTTTCGCGCGGGTGCGGGCTATGCCCATAGCATGGAACACACGATCCATGCCGCGCCCGAGGCGCGCGGGCGGGGTTTTGGCCGCCTGCTGCTGCGCGCGATCGAAGACCACGCACGCGACCGGCACCACCGTCTGCTGATCGGCGCCATCACCGGATCGAACGCGGCCTCGCTGCGGTTTCATTCGGCCATGGGATATGCGGAATGGGGACGCATCCCGGCAGCCGGTTGGAAATTCGGCGAATTTCATGACCTGCTCCTGATGGGCAAGGACCTCAAGAAGGGTCAACCGCAGCCCTAGCGACAATGCGCCCCTATCGCCCGCTGCGGTTCGCCGCTAACATCGATTCATGAACTGCTGCGCGACACCCGAAACCTGCACCAGCCAATGCCCTGCCCTGCCAAAGCCCCGCAGCTTCTGGCAGCGGATGACCGACAGGGTCGTGGCCTTCCTGTGGACGAACCGCCCCGCCTCGCCGCCCGAGCGTTCCGTGGCCTTCACCATTGCGGTGATCGCGCTTGGGGCCAAGCTGGCCAAGGTCGATGGCACCGTCGCCCGGTCCGAGGTGGCGGCCTTTCGCCGGGTCTTCATCATACCGCGATCCGAGGAAAAGAACGCGGCCCGCGTCTTTGACCTGGCCCGGCAGGACGTGGCCGGGTTCGATGCCTGGGCCCGGCGCATTGCGGCCATGTTTGCCCCCGGCGATCCGGTCCTGATCGACGTGCTTGAAGGCTTGTTCGTCATCGCCGTCGCCGATGGCGAGCTTCAGGAGGCCGAGATCGTCTTTCTGGACGAGGTGGGCCGCATCTTCGGGCTGGAGCCGGCCCAGGTGGCCGAGATCCGGCGCCGGCAGGACCCGGGCGCGGGCTGTCCTCCTTGCGACGTGCTGGGCGTCACGCCTGACACTCCCCTGCCCGAGGCCCGCCGCCGCTGGCGCGAACTGGTGCGCGAAAGCCACCCCGACCGTGCCATAGGCCGTGGCCTGCCCGCCGAGGCCGTCCGCCTGGCCGAGGCCCGCACCCGCCGCCTGAACGAGGCGTGGGAGCGGTTCCGCGCGATGCACCAGGGCGGGCCGCGCCCGGACCCTGCCTGACCTGCCCTTGCGGCAGAGGACCCGGGCGCCCATCTTCTGCCGCATGAAACACGTCATCCTGACCCTTGCCCTTGCCCTGACCCTGTCCCTGTCGGCCGCTCCGGCTGCGGCGCAGGAGGGTGATGCCGCGGACGAGGGCCTGAACCTGATCCAGCGCGGATTTTCGATGATCTTCCGGCAGTTCTGGGACGATGCCGGGCCGCAGGTTGATGACATGGCGCGCGATCTGTCGGGCTCTGTCAGCCGCCTGGCCCCCGCCTTGCAGGATCTGGCGGTTCTGGTGGACGATTTCCGCAACTATCAACCGCCCGAACGGCTGGAAAACGGCGACATCGTGATCCGTCGCCGCGAAGGGGCGCCGCCACCCCCGCCCGTGGGCGACGGCTTGCGCGGCCTGACGACGCCCGAACCCTCCCCGGCACTGCCGGTCGATCCCGACGCACCCGAGATCGCGCTCTAGCGCGGCAGGTTCGCGTCCTCGATCAGGCGGCGGTGACGCCGCGCTTCGGCCACGGCTTCCTCGAACCGCGCGATCCCCTTGGCCTCCAGCGCGGGAATCAGGCGCAGGAATGCCTCGGCCGTGGCGATCGTGTCGCCCATCGCCGTGTGGCGTGCCTCGGGCGGGATCACGATGCCCAGCCTTTCCGTCAGCGCGTCCAGCGTATGTACGGCGGACTGACCCCAGACCATCGCCGACAACAGCACGGTGTCCAGAACGCGATTGTCGAAATGCGCACCCGTTTCCGCGCTGGCCCGCCGCAGGAAGCCCATGTCGAACGGCGCGTTGTGGGCAATCAGGACGCTGTCGTCGCAGAAATGGTGGAACGCATTCAGCGCCGCCGTCAGGTCCGGGGCGCCTGCCACCATCTCGTCCGTGATGCCGTGAATGGCGGTCGAGGCGGGCGGGATGGGACGGCCGGGATTGACAAGGGTCTCGAAGCGCTCGCCCGTCAGGCGACCGCGTGCCAGCCGCAGTCCGGCGATCTGGACGATCCGGTCCTCGGGCGTCAGGCCGGTCGTTTCGGTGTCAAAGACCACGCATGTCAGGTCGGACAAGCGCGACGATGCCGCCCCGCGCCGTGCCAGCGCAAAGTCATAGGTCACGCCCGATCCTTGAACCGCGCCCGCCAGAACCCGCAGCGGCATGACCAGCCGCGACACCTGTCCCTCGGCCTCTGGCCAGATGCCGGTGCCTTGGGCCGCCAGGATGTCGGTGCCGCTTTGATCGGGCTGGTCGGGATCGGGCGCCCCGGCCAGCCAGTCTTCCAGCCGGTCGATCGGGATCGACGGGCCGACCCATTCCAGCACCAGCCGCATCTCGTCACCCTGATCGGGACGGGCAGAAACCACGGGATCAAGCCCGGCAGCCCGCAGATGTCGGTCCAGGGCCAGCAGCAGCGCGTTCAGGGGCGCCGCCTCGGCCTGAAACAGCAGGTCCGGCACGGGCGCCGGCACCGACAGCCCCGCCGCCAGTTCATCCAGTCCCGCAACTCCGCCCGGCGCATCGCTGGCCAGGATCCGCGACAGTTCGCGCGTGGTTGCAGCCAGGCCCATGCCTTCGGCCCGGATGGCCTGCACCAGGGCCGGCGGCATGGGGCCGTCCAGCGCGTCAAGCATCGGAACCAGCGTCGCCGCATGCCGCCGCAGCGCCTCGAGCGTGGCGCGGGGGGCCGGACGCTCGACGGCACGGTCGCGCAGGATCAGCAGCAGCCCCCCTTCCAGCGCACGCAGCCGTCCCTGCAGCCGCAGGCCGTTGACGGACAGGCAGACCATGTCCGTGGCCGCCGCCCCCGCGGCCAGACGGGCCTGTGCGGCCTTCAGGGCGCCGGGCCGCAGGTGACGGTCCAAGGGGTGGTCCAGCGCCAGCCCCGGCAGCAGCCGCGCGGCGCTGGCGTTGTAAAAGACGACCCGGCCCCGGCTGTCGGCCATGACAGCGCCTGCTCCGAAGTCCGCCAGGATCGCCTCGAGGCTGGCCTTTTCGCGGGCAAGTTCGGCAGCATGGTCCTGCACCGCCTCGGCCAGCGCCTCGGCGGAACGGGCGCGCGCCTCGGCGGCGTCGCGGGCGGCCGGACCCAGATCGTCCAGATAGCGCGATTCCTTTGCGTCGGGCGCCCTGCCGGTCCGCAGGCCGCCGGCCAGGCTTTCGATCGGACGCGCCAGATTGCGGTCGAACAGATACCACAACGCCGTGATGATCCCCATCAGCCCAAAGCCCGCGATCATGCCCCCCTGCACCAGCGCGTCCGTTCCCTGCCCCCTTGCCGCAACCCACAGCGCCAGTCCCGAAACCGCCAGGCCGGCCCCGGCCAGGCCTGCGAACATCAGCAGGATACGAAGCCGCAGGGACAGCCGCGTCAGCATGGCCTGTCAAGCAGGCGTGCCATTTCGGCACGCAGTTCGGCCAGTTCGAAGGGCTTGGCGATAAACCCGTCCGCCCCAAGCGCCAGGCCCTTGCGCCGCTCGACCACCGAGCCGCGCGCCGTCATCATCAGAACCCGGACATCCGCCAGCGTGGGATCGGCCCGCACATCCTGCACGATCTGATATCCCGAAACATCGGGCAGCATCACGTCCAGCAGGACCAGGTCGGGATGCCTGTCGCGGATGCGCTCCAGCGCCCCCTTGCCCGTGGCCATCCGGTCGTGGCGGTGCCCGTCCCGCGTCAGCAGGAAATCCAGGGCGACGGCGATGTTGTCCTCGTCCTCGATCACCAGGATGTCAGCCATGATCGCCTCCGGCGGCTGATCCACAGACGGCGGCAAAGGCGGGGTCGTCCTGCGCGGCCGGGGCCCATTCGCCGCGCGCGGGGCGGATGCGGCCGGCGGCACAGTCAAAGACCTGCGGCACGATCACCGTCTGGCCGCGCCGCTCGACCAGCATGATCGGGGCCTGCCGGGTGCCGCCCTCGGCCTCGCGGATCTGGCCCGGGTCCAGCGCGGCAAAGCGGACCTCGACCGGCGCCAGATAGGTCCAGGGCGCCCAGGGCTGGCTGGCGCGCCCCACCAGCAGCACCTGCGCCCCCTGGGGCAGACGCTCGACCGCCCGCGAATACCAGGCATAGTCGTTCCAGACGGAATACATCACCATCGACAAACCGATGCCCGCGGGCAGCAGCCAGGGCGCAGGCGACAGCCCGGCCTTTCGTGCCGCGTGCATGGCCGCGTAAAGCACCGCCGCCATGCCGATGCCCACGGCGATGACGCCCAGCAGTTCGGACCCGATCCCGGTCATCCCAGCATTCCCTTTCCATGTCCGACCGCCGATTGCATGCCCCGCACGACCACAAAGGCGTCGCGAAGGTGGCTGCGTTCGAAATCCGGCAGGTCGGAGGGTGACAGATAATTGTCGGGCTTGCGCCCCGCCTTGACCAGATGCGCCTGGTTTTCCAGCCTTGCAGTCTGGATCATGTCATAGGCCGCGATCAGGTCGCGCGCACCCCCGGCCGAGATCACGCCACGCGTTTCGGCATCCTCCAGCCGGGCGCGCGTGTTCACGGCCGGGATGCGGCCCTGCAACGCATAGACGCGGGCCAGGTCGGTCACGGGCACGACGCCGTTGTGCTTCATGTCGATGTGGTGCCGATGTTCGCCCGAGCGGATGGTGGCAAAGCCGCCGATCAGCCCCAGGGGCGGCCGGTGCTTCAGCGAATTGGCGACCATGTGCGCCACGAAGATCGAGTTCCTGAACGCCACCTCCAGCGTGTCGCGCTGCAGGTTGTCCAGCAGCGCGCCGTCGCCCCCGATCGCGCGCAGGTCGAACATGACCGAGGCCAGCATCTGCGCCTCGGGGCTGGGCCGTGCGATCCAGTCCCGGAAATAGCCGCGCCAGACCGGCATGGGCTGCCGCCAGCGGGGGTTCGTGGCCATCATGTCGCCGGGGCAGTGGACATAGCCGCAGGCGTGCAGCCCGTCGCAGACGCGGCGCGCCAGGTCGCGGAACCACGGATGGTTCGGATCGGCATGGGGGGCCAGGATCAGGCAGTTGTCCTGGTCGCTGAGGCCGGTCTGTTCCTGCCGTCCCTGGCTGCCGCAGGCCGCCCACAGCCAAGGCGCGGGCGCCGGTCCCATTTCTTCAACCGCGATGTCCAGCAGGCGGCGGGTGACGGCATCGGCGATGTCGGTGATCATCCGCGTGATGATCTCGTGCCGCTGCCGGGCGCGGACAAGCTGCACCAGCAGTTCGGGAATGCGCGCCGTGACGGCCGCCATCTGCGCCACGCTGCTTGCCTGGGCCACTTCGCGGATCAGGCCCGAGGACGAAATCGCCTGTACCCGCGTCAGGTCGGTCTGGCTGATCATCCCGACGAAACGGCCATGCTCGACCACCGGCAGGTGGCTGATGCGGCGTTCCAGCATGATGTTCAGCACGTCATAGCCAAGCGCCCCGGGCGTCAGCGTGATCGGGTCGGGGGTCATCACCTCGGACACGGGGCGCCGCATGTCGCGCCCCTCGGCCACGACGCGGTTCGACATGTCGCGAATGGTCACCAGCCCGATCAGCGCCGGCCCGTTCGTGATGCCGATGCTGCTGACGCGGGCATCGCGCATGATGCGCGCGGCCTCGATGATCGGCGTGTCGGGGGAACAGCCGACGGGTTTTCCCGATAAAAGCTCGCCCACCTTCAGCATCGCGACATCCGTGCCACGATTGTCCGGACCGCGGCCCCGGTCAAAGAAGCGTGCAACCGCCCGGTTCTGGGCGATCAGCCGCGTCACTTCGGCGCGGGGCAGCATCAGCACGACGGCATCGTCCAGCGCACGGGCCGAGGTGACGGCGACGCCGTCCCGCAGCAATCCGCGTTCTCCGAAGGAATTGCGCGGCCCCAGCTGCGACACGCTGTCCCCGTTACGATCCGTCACTGCGACGCGGCCGCTTTCGATCAGGTAAAGTCCCGGCAGGCGGTCCCCGAACTCGTAGATCACGTCGCCCGGGGCAAGGCACCTGCGGCTGAAGGAACCGGCGACCCGCGCCAGCTCGTCCCGCTTCAGGCTGTCATAAGGGTGCACGGTGGCGATGAAATCGACGATGCTTTCGGACATCACCAGCTGACCTTTGCAAAGGATGCCGCGCCCCCGGGCGGGGACGCGGCCATGTCAGGATCAGTGGGCGATCGCACTGCCCGCACCGCGCGGGACGCGGATCGATTCGACCAGCTCCTGCACGTGGACCGGCGGACGCTGGGTCATCTGCGAGATGACATAGGCGACGGCGAAGTTGATGACCGCGCCGATGGTGCCGAAGGAGGCCGGCGAGATGCCGAACAGCCAGGCATCCGGGGTGTCGGGCAGCATGTTGGTGCCTGCGATGAAGAACCATCCCTTGTAGGCGAAGATGTAAAGGATGGTGGACAGCATCCCCGCGATCATGCCCGCGATGGCGCCTTCCTTGGTCACGCGCTTCGAGAAGATGCCCATCATCAGCACCGGGAAGATCGAGCTGGCCGCAAGGCCGAAGGCCAGTGCCACCGTCTGCGCCGCAAAGCCCGGCGGGTTCAGGCCCAGGATCGTCGCCACGAGGATCGAGATCGCCATGGAAACGCGTGCCGCGAACAGTTCGCCCTTTTCGCTGATGTTGGGGCGCAGCGTGCCCTTGATCAGGTCATGGGATACGGCGCCCGAGATGGCCAGCAGAAGGCCCGCCGCCGTGGAGAGTGCCGCCGCCAGGCCACCTGCGGCGACCACGGCGATGACCCAGCCCGGCAGGTTGGCGATTTCCGGGTTGGCCAGAACCATGATGTCGTTGTTCACGGTGGTCAGCTCGTTTCCGGCCAGCCCTTGCGCCTCCGCCATTTCGGCCGCAGGACCTTCGGTGGCGGTGTCGTTGTAGTACTGGATCAGGCCGTCGCCGTTCTTGTCTTCCCATGCCAGAAGGCCGGTCGTCTGCCAGTTGCGCATCCAGGCGAGGTCTTCGCGCGTCTCGATGTCGTTCAGCGACACGGCCCCCTGGCTGAAGGTTTCGCCCGTCTGGGCGCCCGGCCACATGGTGGCGGTCAGGTTGAAGCGCGCCATCGATCCCACGGCCGGAGCCACGGTATAGAGCAGCGCGATGAAGACCAGCGCCCAGCCCGCCGACTTGCGGGCATCCGACACCTTGGGAACGGTGAAGAAGCGGATGATGACATGGGGCAGACCCGCGGTGCCGATCATCAGCGCCATGGTGAAGAGCACCATGTCCAGCGTCGAGTTGTGATGCTCGGTGTACTGGCGGAAGCCCAGATCCGTCACCACCTGATCCAGCTTGGACAGGAAGGCCACGCCCGAGGCGTCATGGGTGCCGAACAGGCCCAGCTGCGGCAGGAAGTTTCCGGTCAGCTGCAGCGAGATGAAGATCGCCGGGATCGTGTAGGCGGTGATCAGCACGACATACTGCGCCACCTGCGTATAGGTGATGCCCTTCATGCCGCCCAGAACCGCATAGCAGAACACCAGCGCCGCGCCGATCCAGAGACCGGTCGAGTTCGACACCTCGAGATAGCGCGAGAAGGTCACGCCCACGCCGGTCATCTGGCCGATCACATAGGTGATCGAGACGATCAGCAGGCAGACCACGCCGATGATGCGCGCCGATTTCGAATAAAAGCGGTCGCCGATGAATTCCGGCACGGTGAACTTGCCGAACTTGCGCAGGTAAGGCGCCAGCAGCAGCGCCAGCAGCACGTATCCGCCCGTCCAACCCATCAGGTAGGTCGAGTTGTCATAGCCGGTGAAGGCGATCAGGCCCGCCATCGAGATGAAGGATGCGGCCGACATCCAGTCGGCCGCCGTCGCCATGCCGTTCATGACGGGGCCCACGCCGCGGTTGGCCGCATAGAATTCCGCCGTCGATCCGGCGCGGCAGTAGATGGCGATGCCGATATACAGCGCAAAGGATCCGCCGATGACCAGCAGGTTCAGGGTGAATTGGCTCATGGCTGGGTCCTCACTCGTCCACGCCGTGTTCGGCATCCAGCTTGTTCATGCGCGCCGCATACCAGAAGATCAGCACGATGAAGACCAGGATCGACCCTTGCTGGGCGAACCAGAAGCCCAGGTCCGTCCCGCCGACCGGAATGGCCGAGATCAGCGGGCGCAGGATGATCCCGAAGCCGTAGGATACCAGTGCCCAGATCGCCAGGCAGATGTAGATGATGCGAAGATTGGCCTGCCAATAGGCATTCGACGATTGTCTGTCACTCATGTCCTTGGGTCCCTCCCTGTTCAGACATGTCCCTTGTTCCGCCCTTGCTCTTGGTCGAGCCCCGGTTCCGGCGGCGGGCCGGGGCGTTGGCCGGGGGCATGCGCCCCCGCGCCGTGTTCCTCAGCCGCGGTTCATGCGGTTGGCGATGAGATCGTCGACGACCTCGGGCTCGGCCAGGGTCGAGATGTCGCCCAGGCTGCCATAGTCGTTTTCCGCGATCTTGCGCAGGATGCGCCGCATGATCTTGCCCGAGCGCGTCTTGGGCATTCCCGGCGCCCACTGGATCAGATCCGGCTTGGCGATGGGGCCGATCTCGGTGCGGACCCATTTTTCCAGTTCGCCGCGCAGTTCGTCCGAGGGTTCGACCCCGTTCATCAGCGTGACATAGGCATAGATGCCCTGCCCCTTGAGCGAATGGGGATAGCCCACGACCGCAGCCTCGGCGACCTTCTCATGGGCAACCAGCGCGCTCTCGACCTCGGCCGTGCCCATGCGGTGGCCCGACACGTTGATGACATCGTCGACCCGCCCGGTGATCCAGTAATAGCCGTCCTCGTCCCTCCGGCAGCCGTCGCCGGTGAAGTAATAGCCGGGATACTGCTGGAAATAGGCCTCCTCGAACCGCGCGTGATCCCCCCACAGCGTCCGCATCTGTCCGGGCCAGCTGTCGGCGATGCAGAGGACACCCTCGACATTGTTTCCTTCCAGCCGCTCGGCGGTGGACGGATCAAGGATCTCCGGCCGGACGCCAAAGAAGGGCAGCGTGGCCGAACCGGGCTTTGTCTCGATCGCACCCGGCAGGGGCGTGATCAGGTGGCCGCCGGTCTCGGTCTGCCACCAGGTATCCACGATCGGGCAGCGGCCCTGACCCACATGCTCGTTGTACCAGTTCCAGGCCTCTGGGTTGATCGGCTCGCCCACGGTGCCCAGGATGCGCAGGCTGGACAGGTCATGCCCCTGCACGAATTCGGGACCCTTGCCCATCAGGCTGCGGATCGCGGTCGGCGCGGTGTAGAACTGCGTGACCTTGTGCTTGGCGCAGACCTCCCAGAAGCGGCCGGCATCGGGAAAGGTGGGCACGCCCTCGAACATGATGGTCGTCGCGCCATTGGCCAGCGGGCCATAGACGATGTAGCTGTGGCCGGTGACCCAGCCCACATCCGCCGTGCACCAGAAGACGTCGCCCTCGTGATAGTCGAAGGTGTACTGGTGCGTCATCGCGGCATAGACCAGATAGCCGCCCGTCGAGTGGACGACCCCCTTCGGCTTGCCGGTCGAGCCCGAGGTGTAGAGGATGAACAGCGGATCCTCGGCTCCCATCGGGCGGGGCGGGCAATCCGGGCTTACATGCTTCATCTGCTCCTTGACGTCGACATCGCGACCCTCGACCCAGGTGGTCTGGTCGCCGGTGTGCTTGACCACCAGGCAGCGCACCCGGTCCGAGCAATGCAGAAGCGCCGCGTCGGTGTTCGACTTCAGCGCCGTCTTGCGGCCGCCGCGGGGCGCGGTGTCGGCGGTGATCACGACCTTGGCCCCGCAGTCGTTGATGCGGTTGGCCAGCGCGTCGGGCGAAAAGCCCGCAAAGACGATGGAGTGGATGGCGCCGATCCGGGCGCAGGCCAGCATCGCATAGGCCGCCTCCGGGATCATCGGCAGATAGATCACGACGCGGTCGCCGCGCATGACGCCCTGGCTCAGCAGGACATTGGCGAAACGGTTCACGTTCTCGGACAGCTGCGCATAGGTGATGTGCTGCGCCGGGGTCTTGGGATCGTCGGGTTCAAAGATGATGGCGGTCTGGTTGGCCCGCGTCGCAAGATGGCGGTCCACGCAGTTCACGCTGGCGTTCAGGACGCCGTCCTCGAACCACTTGATGCTGACCTGGCCCATCGTGAAGTTCGTGTTCTTCACCTTGCTGTAGGGCTCGAGCCAGTCCAGCCGCTTGCCTTCGCGGCCCCAGAAGCCGTCGGGATCGTTGATCGATTCGGCATAAAGGCGGGCATAATCCTCGGGTCGGGCATGCGCGCCCCCCATGGTTTCCGGAATTGCGTGTTTCTGAATGGTTTCAGCGGTCATGACATCCCCCTCCTCGCAGCCATGCGACAGCCTGGTCCGGCAAATTCCGGTGTCGGCCTGTGGCCAAGGCTGCCTTGCGGCAAGTTAATCACATGTGAAGCCAAAAGTTAACCCATTTTTTATAAACGATAATTATGTAAATTAATTCACTTGAAACTTTGGATTTTGTAAATCCTTCACACCACGTCCTGCAGCGACGACAATGGCGCTGCACTGGCCGACCCGCAGGGGTTGAGGATGGGCAGAGGCTCAATCCAGGGGTGGGCCCGCCAGAACTGTCGCGGATCGGGAGCCTGCAAGAAAAGCCACGTGCCGCATCACCTCGGCCTGCCGGCCGCAGCCTGTCTTGGCATAGATCGCCTTCATCTGCGTTCTGACAGTGCTGACGGAGGTCGTGCGGACAAGGGCGATCTGTTCCAGCGAAAGGCCGTGAACAAGGCCGCTCACGATGCTGGTTTCGGCCGCGGTCAGGCGGTGCAAGGCGCAGAACAGCCGTACGCCTTCGTCCAGGCTGTGCGACGGGTCCTCCAACCGGATGAAACAGTCCATCCCGCCCAGGACTTCGCCTCCGGAAGGGCCGGGGCGATAGATGCAGGCGCGCAGCGGCAGGCCCCCGTCCCGTCGCCTCAGGTGGCAGTGATGCACGACTGGTCCTTCGTCCGCTTCGCCCGTGGCGCGCAACGTCTGCTGGACAAGCCGCAGAAGTTCGGGGTCGTTCCAGCACAGCCGCCCCAAGGGTCCGACGGTGAATCCGTCCACCGCTTCCATCAGCACACGCGCCTGCGCGTCGGCTGACACGATCTTGAACCTGGCATCGATCCGCAGCGTACCCGCCGATCCCTCCCTGCCACCGACAGGACCCCCGGGGGTGCACAGCGTCCGGCACAGATGCGGCACAAGCAGGTCCATGATGCGCCTGGCACGGGCCAGCACGTCATCATCCGCATCCGCACCGACGATGCTGAAGAACACGTCCCGCCTGCTGTCGCGGCTGAGTGTCACGCCAAAGCCCGTTTCCACCTCCTGCAGGCGCAGAAACTCCTGAAAGAACGGCGTCCGGATCAGGTCCTGTCGCGGCAGCATCTCGTCGGCCTGCATCACACGTCTCGGCGGCCGTTCAAGGGCGTGGCACGTCCAGGGATTCAGGGCTTGGTACTCCTGGTTGTATTTCTGGGCCATGCGGGCGTCGGGACCCGCAGCCATCGGCATGACCCCTGTCTGTGACAGCTTGTCGTGGTACAAAAGGACCGCCCGCCCGTTCGGCATCAGGCTGCGGCTTTCCTCCAGAAAAACCTGCCAGGGCAGTTCACCAAACAACGCCGAATAGATCTGGTCGATCAGTCGACCGGCCTGCTGCGGCTCATCCAGAGGGTGCATCTGTCGCTCTCCCTGTCGCTGCTGGTCGCGGCACTACCCCGGTTGGGGGATGTGCGCGTGCCTCAGCATAACCTAATCTTGGAGTTGCGTCTTCCTTGCCGGACCGGCCGGCCGGCTTTCCCTGCACCTGCCCCGCAGCCGTGGCTGTGGGGCGGGCGGCCAGCCTTGTTCAGTAAATGGAGCGTTTTCATGATCGAGCTTTTGATCAGCGCCTGCGCGCTGTCGGCGAAACTTGCAGGCCCCCTGCCCGAGTGCCGCGACTTCAGCTATCTTTATGACGCCCGGGAGGTCAGCGTCATGACCTGCATGATGCACGGCCAATCCCAGATCGTCCGGTGGAAGCAGGCCCATCCCAAGTGGAACGTCCAGCGGTGGCAGTGCCGCGCGCGCCTGGTGCGCGAAAGCAGGGTCTAGATCGCGCCCCGCCCCAAGGTCAGGCCAGCAGCTCCAGCAGATCGACCGCATGGGAAAGCTGCTCTTCGGGATCACCTGCCGGTCGGCGCAGCAGCAGCCGGCCGTCGTCAAGGCGGTCCAGTTCGGACGCCTGCCCGACCGCACGCCGGACATCCTCCGCGGGCAGATCGTCACGAAGGTCCAGCGCGACGCCTTCGGGGCCAAGGCTGACCTTTTCCACGCCCAGGCTGCCCGCCATCGTCCGCACCGTTGCCGCCCGCAGCAGGATCTGCAGCGGCGGGGGCGAGGCCCCGAACCGGTCGGTGATTTCCTCGACAAGCTGCTCGACCTCGCCTGGCAGCAGGGCGCGGGCGATGCGGTGATAAAGGTCGATCCGCGTCTCGGGCTCGGGGATGTGGTCGGCGGGGATATAGCCTGCCTCGCCCAGCACCTGCGGCAGTGGCGGCAGGCCGGGCTCTCCCTTGGCACGCCGCAAGGCCGTGGCCAGCATCTCCTGGTACAGGCCCAGGCCCACGCGCCGGACATGGCCCGCCTGCTGATCGCCCAGCAGGTCGCCGGCGCCCCGGCGGTCAAGATCGGCCAGACTGATCGCCATTCCCGCACCCAGCCGGTCCAGCGCCTGCAGCGTTCCCAGCCGCTTGCGGGCATCGTCGCCCAGAACCTCGTCTTCTGCGGTCAGCAGATAGCAATAGGCCTGAACCGCGCTGCGTCCGACGCGGCCCCGCAGCTGGTGCAGCTGCGCCAGGCCAAACAGCGCCGGGCGCATCACCAGCATCGTGTTGGCTCGCGCGACGTCCAACCCGCTTTCGATGATGCTGGTGGCCAGCAGGATGTCGCCCTCGCCTTGCGCAAAGGCAACCATGGTCGCGTCGATCTCGCGGGCCGGAAGGTCGCCATGCGCGATCTGCAGGCGAAGGTCGGGAACAAGCTGCCGCAGGCGGGCGGCCGCAGCGGCGATGTCCTCGACCCGCGGAACGACGACAAAGCTCTGTCCGCCGCGCCGGTGTTCGCGCTGCAGGGCCTGGCGCAGGGTCGCGTTGTCGTCCTGCGCGATCAGGGTCCGGATGGGTCGCCGCCGCGCGGGGGGCGTCGCGATCACGCTCAGGTCCTGCAAGCCGACCAGCGCCATTTGAAGGGTGCGGGGAATGGGGGTCGCGCTCATGGACAGCACGTGGCACTGCTGGCCCAGGTCGCGCAGCTTCTGCTTTTGGGCGGCGCCGAACCGTTGCTCTTCGTCGATCACCAGCAGTCCCAGGTCCGCGAACCGCACGCCCTTGCCGACCAGTGCATGGGTCCCGACCGCGATCCGGATCGAGCCGTCCGCCAGGCCCGCCCTGACCTCGGCCGCGGGCTTGCCGGTCGTCAGCCGCGACAGATGGCCGACCTTGATCCCCAGGGGCGCAAAGCGGCGGCGGAAGGTGTCGAAATGCTGGCGCGCCAGAACCGTCGTGGGCGCCGCCACCGCAACCTGCCGCCCCGACAGCGCGGCGACGGCGGCCGCGCGCAGGGCGATCTCCGTCTTGCCGAAACCGACATCGCCGATCACCAGCCGGTCCATCGGATGCCCCGACGCCATGTCCGCCCGCAGCAAGCGGACCGCCTGCAGCTGGTCAGGCGTCGCGGGATACGGAAAGCGCGCAACAAAGCGTTCATAGTCGCGTGCAGGCGGCTCGCAGACGGAGGCGGTGGCGCGGGTCCGGTCGCGGGCCAGCACCACCAGCCGTTCGGCCAGCCGGGCCAGCGCCTCCTGCGTCGCCTCGCGCCGCTTCTGCCAGGCGCTGCCTCGCAGGCGGTCGAGCTTGACCCCTGCCGCGTCCGAGCCATAGCGCCAGATGCGACCCGCATCATGCGCCGGGACCAGCAGGTTCTCGTCATTCGCGAAAACCAGCCGGATGGCCTCGGCACCAGGATTTGCGGCGTCCAGGGGCTCGACCCCGTCCAGGCGCGCCAGGCCGTGGTCCTCGTGAACGACGACATCGCCCAGTTCCAGCCCGGTCGCCTGAAGCTGCCAGGGCAAGGCGCCGCCGGCATGCTGATCCGCCTGCTCGGCGCGGCTGCCCAGAAGATCCCGCGCCGTCACTAGCGCGAGATCCCCCGACACAAATCCGCCGTCAAGATCGGCCACCAGTGCGGAGATCTTGTGGCCGGCCGCTTGGGACAGCTCGCGCACCGGCTGCGGCTCGGGGCCGCCGGCCTGGCGCACCATCCGCTGCAGGCGCAGCACCTCGCCCTCGGAACGTCCGGTCATCAGCAGGCGGCGGCCGGCGTCGGCCTGGTCGGCCAGAAACTGTGACAAGCGGCGGCGCGGACGGCGTTCGGCGGCGAAGGCCGGGACTGGCTGGTATTCCGGTTCAGAAAGCCGCACCGCCCGTTTCGCCAGCGCAGCCCATTCGTCGCGGCCCAGATACAGCGCATCCGCCGGCAGCGGGTTCGCATCCTCCTGCGCCGCGTCCTCCCGGATTTCGGCGATCCGGGTCAGCCGGACGTCCGCCGCGTCCAGTGCCGCGGCCGATGCCGTCAGCCGCGCATCCGGCATCTGATCCAGCAGCGTGACCAGGTGCTCATAGGCCCTTGGCAGCCGATGTTCGGTCCCCCGGACATGGGGACCCTCCAGGGGCGGCAGCTCGGTCACGGGCACCACCTCGATGGCCTCGGCCTCTTCGAACGAGCGCTGAGAAACCGGGTCATAGCGCCGGATCGCCGTCACCTGCCCGTCAGTCATCTCGATCCGGCAGGGCAGCGTTTCGCCGCCGTGAAAGATCTCGACGGTGCCGCCGTGGAAGGCGACTTCGCCCGGCTCGTCGATCCGGTCGTCAGCCTCGTATCCCCCCTCGCGGCAAAAGGTGGCAAGGGCCTCCACGTCCAGCCTTTGTCCCTGGCGGATCGGATAGCTGCGGATGGCATCCCGCGGCGGCAGCCGCTGCAGCAGCGCCGACAGCGGAACGATGACGATGCAGCCGGAACGGGTCTCCTGCAGCCGCCGCAGCACCGCCATCCGCTGGCCCATGACCACCGGCGTGGGCGAGGCGCTGTCAAAGGGCAGGCAGTCCCACGGAGGGAAATACTCCACCGGGCGTTCCGGCAGGGCGGTGTTCAGAAATCGGGCCAGGGCCTCCGCGCGGCGCTCACTGGCCGTGACATGAAGCAGGGACTGCCGAGCGTCAGCGTGCTGCAAAAGCCCAAGGGCCTCCAGACCGATCGGAAACTGGTCGTCCATGCGCTCCTCCGGGCCGCGGTTCGGCCAGGGGATCTGTCAACTGGCGCCGTTCTCCTGCAATTCGCGACCGGCACAAATGTTCCTGACATGAAGAACCGCAACGCGCCTGCCCTGTCCGCCGGCACCGCCTGACACAGCGGCCGCCCCCCGTCATGACCCGGACATGGGACCCGCATAAGTTGCGGGATGGTGTAGAGGACGGACGTGCCCTCATGGTCCCGCCATCCGCAGCCGCCGGCACAGAACGATAGAATTTTAACTAATCGGTGCCACAGTTTCCGTAAAAAGCTGCGTATTCATTTTCCGAGGGTGGTCTGACCGAAAACTTATGGTCTATTTGCCTATAATTGTATCGACCTCGCCGATTCACCTTTACGGCGATCATCATGAGGAAAGCCATGCAGGTGGTGATAGCAGACGATGATGCGACGCAACGGATCTTTGCATCGTCGGTCATCAGCCGGATGGGGTCTCAGCCGTTGCTGGCCGAGGACGGGCTGTCCGCGCTGCGGTTGATCGAGGAAAGCGGCGCGTCGATTCTTTTGTGCGACCTGGACATGCCGGGGATCGACGGCCACGAGGTGACGCGCCGCATCCGCCAGACCAATCTGGGGCGTTATATCCATATCGTCATGCTGACCGCGGCCGGTCAGGCCGAAGAGCGTCGCCGCGCCCTGGAGGCGGGGGTGGACGACTTCATGACCAAGCCTCTGGACGCGGCGGTGCTGACGGTGCGGATGCGCGCCGCCGCCCGCCTGATCGAACACGAAGAGGCCCTGTCGGATCGCAACCGCGCGCTGGAACTGGCCAAGTCGCGGATCGAGCATGACCTGGGCATTGCGGCCGAGGCGCAGCGGCGCCTGTTGCCGGACCTCGAGGGGCAGATCCGCGGCTGCCGCTTTGCCTCGGCCTTCGTGCCCTCGGCCTATGTGTCGGGGGACATGTTCGGCTGCCTGTCCCTGGCGCCCGACCTGGTTGGGTTCTACGCGGTCGACGTGGCCGGTCACGGCATTCATGCGGCGCTGCTGTCGGTGGCGGTGGGGCATCTTGTGACGGCCGAATATTTCGCCAGCCACACCCTGTCCGACGGCGGCAAGCCCGACCCCGCCGGCCTGGCACGCGACCTGAACCGGCGGTTCTGCCGGGAAGACGGGACCGACTACTTCACCATGTTCTGCGGCATCATCGACCAACGGGCCGGGCGGCTGCATTTCTGCCAGGCGGGCTATCCCACCCCGGTTCTGACGGCGCCTTGCGGTCGCACCGAGATCCTGGGCGACGGGGGCTTTCCGGTCGGCCTGTTGCCGACGGCGGAATACGAGAATCATGAGGTCGCGATGGAGGTGGGGCAGACGCTGGTCCTGTGCTCGGACGGCGTGACCGAGGCCGAGGATGCCGCAGGCGAGGCCTTTGGCGACAACCGCGTGCGGGGCCTCGTGTCACGCAATGTCGGCAAGGATGTCGCCGCGTTTCCGCGTGCCGTGGTGTCGGCCCTGGCGGAATGGCGTGCAGGCGCGCCGCTGGACGACGACCTGACCGTGTTTGCCCTTGAAAGGAGCCTTTCCGAATGATCAGCACCCACATCCATGGCGGGGGCATCTGCGTGATCGCACCCGAAGGCGACCGGCTGACGGCAGCCAGCGCGAACCAGTTCCGTCAGCAGGCGTCGCAGCTGATCGACGAAGGCCAGAGCCGTCTCGTCATCGACCTGTCCGAGGTGCGCTTTGTCGATTCGTCGGGCTTGGGCGCCATCGTTGGGCTGTTGAAGCGCGTCGGCAACCGGGGCGAAGTCGTGGTCTGCGGTCTGACGGACGCCGTCCGGCAGATGTTCCGGATCACGCGGATGGAGCGTGTATTCGCGGCCTATCCCGATCCGCAGTCGGCCGTTGAGGCCCTGGAGAGATAGCCATGACCCAGCGGGCCTGGACCATCGAAAGCACGCCCGAAGCGGTTGACGCCCTGATGGCGGAGCTTTGTGACGCGGCTCGCCCGATCCTGCCCGCCGCGCGTCTGATCGAGATGGAGATCGCCGCGACCGAGGCGCTGACCAATGTCGTGCTGCACGGCAACGCGGATGCCGGCGCCGCGATCGGCGTGCAGATCACCACCACTCGTGATTCCGTCACGGTCGAGATCCGCGACAGCGGCCGCCCGGTTCCCGCAGGCCTGTTTGAAACCGCCCCCGATCCCGCAGAGATCGACCCCCTCGCCGAGGACGGGCGCGGCATTGCCCTGATCACCAGCCTGTCGGACCGGCTGGACTATACCTCCACCCCGGGCAGCAACCGACTGGCGCTGACCTTTCTGGCCGGGGGTGCTCCATGAAGGCCGGCCGCGTCCTGCCGCGATGGCAACAGAATCTGCTGCGGGTCTGTCTGGGCCTGGTCATGATCTCGGTCTTTTCCGCGCTGGCGCTGGCGCCCTTCGTGCTGCAGCGCAACCTGGAAACGGCGGACACCACCGCCATGCGGAACGAGCTGTTCGAACTGCATCAAGGGACGGATGCGCTGACCCGCGCCATCTCGGGCTGGCGGGCGACGCGGGATGCCGGCACGGCCGAAACCGAGCGTGCGGGGCTGGAGCTGGACGAGCGGGTGCAGCTGCTGGCCCACAGGCTGGGGGTGGTGTTGGCCTATCCCGGCGCCTTGTCGGTCCTTCCCGAGAACGGCGCGACATTGCGGCGGATGCGGGAACTGTTGACCGCCGCCACGCTCCCGCAACCGGAGGCGAGCCCGCAGGACGCCCGCGCGGCGCGCGACCGGGTCGCGATCCTGGATCAGGGCGAGCTGGTCGAACTGGATCGCTATATCGTCAATGCGTTCCGCCGCCTTGGGCAGATCACCGCGAACGAGCGGTGGCGGCTGACGCAGCTGGGACTGTTTGCCCAACGCTTCGCCTCTTTTCTGCTGTTCGTGGGGGTTCTGACGCTGGCGGTCCTGTGGCTGCAGCAGCGTTGGCTGCGCCGGGCCGAGATGTCGCTGCAATCGGTCATGGGCGATCTGGGCGAGGCGCAGAGGATCGCGCATATCGGCAACGTCCGCCGCGACTATCGCAAGGACCGGGTGACCTGGTCGCCGCAGTTCGCGCGGATCTATGGGCTGGACCCGGACGGCCACATGACGGGCGCCGAGTTCGAGGCGCTGCTGTTGCCCGCCGATGCCGAAAGCGTCCTCTCCAGCGAGCGCGACGCCCTGGCGCGATCGGCCGAGACAAGGGCGCCTGTCCGCCGCGACATGACATTCCGCGCGCTGCGCAGCGACGGCGAGGTGATCGAGCTTGAGGTGCAGTCCGAACTGCTGGCCGATGCCGAAGGCCAGCCGGTCAGCATGGTGTCCACCATCCGCGACATCACCCAGGAGGCCCGGGCCCGCCGCGCGCTGCGGGAAAGCGAGCGCAGCCTGGCCGCCGCTCAGCGCATTGCGCGGCTTGGCAGCTTTCGTCACAACTACAAGACCGGCAAGACCCACTGGTCGTCCGAACTTTATGTCGTTCTGGACCATCCGCGCGAACACGGGCCGACGGCCCTGATGCGCATCGTGCATCCCGACGACCACGAGCGCGTGCGGCAGATGTTCAGCGACCTGCTGGCCGACGGACCCCCGCAGGGGCAGCAGCAGGTCGGCTTTGACTGCCGCGTGCTGACGGCCGAGGGTGAGGAACGTTGCATCCGCGGCACCGCGGAGATGGCCTATGATGCGGCGGGCAAGCCCGACATGCTGACGGGTTCGCTGCAGGACGTGACCACCGAGATCGAGCAGGAGCGCGCCCTGCGCGACGCCCTGGCCGAGGCCGAGCGCGCCAACACCGCCAAATCCGAGTTCCTGGCGGTGATGAGCCACGAGTTGCGCACCCCCATGAATGGCGTCCTGGGCATGCTGCACGCGATGGACAACTGGGAGCTGGACGAGTCGCAGCGGCACCACATCCAGATCGCCCGCACCAGCGCCGATGCGCTGCTGGTGATCCTGAACGACGTCCTGGACATGTCCAAGATCGAGGCCGGGCGGATGGAGCTGGACCAGCGCCCCTTTGCCCTGCGGCCCCTGGTCGACAGCGTCATCGACCTTTACGCCGAAACCGCGCGGACCAAGGACATCGGGCTGCAGGCCACGATCGACCCGTCGCTGCCCGAATGGGTGTCGGGCGATCCGCTGCGGATCCGTCAGATCCTGGCCAACATCGTCAGCAATGCCGTCAAGTTCACACAGGTGGGCGGCGTCGAGCTGGCCCTGCTGCCGGTTCCCATCCTGAACGCGCCCGAGGGCATGGCGGCCCTGCGGTTCTGCGTGTCGGACAGCGGCATCGGCATCCCGCTGGAGATGCAGGACTATGTCTTTGGCCGGTTCAACCAGCTGGACACGTCCTATACCCGGCGCTTTGGCGGAACGGGTCTTGGCCTGGCGATCTCGCGGTCGCTGGCGGAACTGATGGGCGGGCGGATGAACTTTGCCAGCAAGCCGGGCAAGGGGTCTTCGTTCTGGTTCGACCTGGTGCTGCCGCTGGCGGATCCTGTCGCTGCGCCGCCTGCACCTCAGCCCGACCCCGAACTGCGGTCGATGTTGATTCTGGTGGCCGAGGACAATGCCACCAACCAGATCGTCGCGCGCTCCATGCTGGAGCGCCTGGGCCAGCAGGTCGAGTTCGTCGGCGACGGCGCGGCGGCCATCGACGCGGTCAGCCGGACCGACTATGACATGGTGCTGATGGACATCTCGATGCCCGTGATGGACGGGATCGAGGCGACGCGGCGGATCCGCCGGTTGGGCGGACGCCATGCCGCGATGCCCATCCTGGCCCTGACCGCCCATGCCGGGCAGAGCGAGCATCGTGCCTGCCTGGAGGCCGGCTGCAACGAGGTCCTGACCAAGCCGATGGACCGCGGGGTGCTGCGGGCCGCCCTGCACCGCTGGTCCGTCTGGCAGATGCCCGACGCCGATCCCGCCCCGGACCCCAAGGCCGCGGCGGATGGCGACTCGCTGGCCGCGCGGCTGTCGGATCTTGGCGACCAGATCGGCGCCGAGGCCCTGCCCGACCTGATCAAGGCCAGCCTGGGCGACCTGTCCCACCACGGCGGCCTGATCGCGACCGCCGCCTCGGGCGAGACGGTGGCGCAGGACATGCTGCGCCGCGCCTGCCATTCCGTCGTGGGCATCGCGGCGACCTTTGGAGCATCCCGTCTGACCCTGATGGCCCGCCGGGCCGAGGCGGAGCTGAAGCAGCCCGACGCCCGGCTGACCGAGCCCGAGCCGCTGTTGTCCGCCCTTCACCAGCTTGAGGCCGCGCTTTGCGAGGCGCTGGAGGCGCTGCGACACAAGGACCCGGCCCCGAGGGTCGGCGCGCAGGAGGAATCATGATCCGTAACGTCCGCATTCTTGCCTGCGCGGCGCTGTGCGCGCTGCCGGCCGGAAGGGCCGGAGCGCAGGACGCCCCCGCGCAACCGGCCGCCGAAAGGCCCAGCCTGTTCCAGCGCCTTTTTGGCGGCACCGACAGCACGCCTCCGGCCGAGGTTGCCTATCAGGCGGCGCCGGCCGCCGACAGCGAGGCCCGCCCCTTTGGCCGCCACGGACCCCTGAACGAGCGGGAGCGGGCGATGGCCGAAACGGCCTGGTCCTACTTCGAGCTGCGCTACCAGCCCGAGACGGGACTGGTGAACGCTGTGGGATCCTATCCCTCGACGACCATGTGGGACACCGCCTCCTATGTCAGCGCCCTGGTCGCGGCCTACGAGCTGGAGATCATCGACAAGCGCACCTTCGACCTGCGGGTGAACCTGCTGACCAAGACGCTGCGCAACCTGGACCTGTTCGGCCGGGAGCTGCCCAACAAGGTTTACCACACCGTCACCGGGGCCAAGGTGAACTATGCCAACGAACCGGGAGAAGTGGGCTTTTCCGTTCTTGACATCGGCCGGCTGCTGGTCTGGCTGAAGATCCTGAAGGAGCGCTATCCCTATCTGGCGCCCGGCATCGACAACGTGGTCCTGCGCTGGAACTTCTGCAACGCCGTCAAGGAGGACGGGCGGCTGTTCGGGTCGATCGTGACAGGCGCGGGCGAGACGCGCTATGTCCAGGAAGGCCGGCTAGGCTACGAGGAATACGCCGCCAAGGGTTTCGCGCTCTGGGGCTTCGAGGTGCCGGCGGCGCTGTCGCCCGAGCCGCTGACCTTTACCGACATCTATGATGTCCGCATTCCGCTGGACGCACGCGATCCGCGGATCTTCCAGAACATGAACTATGTCCTGACCGAAAGCTATCTGCTGGACGGGCTGGAACTGGGGTGGAAACTGCCCACCGACCGGCGCAACGACCGGCCCGGGCTGGCCACGCAGGGCTGGCGGGCCGAATTCGCCAACCGCATCTATCTGGTCCAGCAGCGCCGCTTCGAGCAGACGGGCATCATGACCGCCCGTTCGGAACACCAGGTCGAGGGGCAGCCCTTCTTTGTCTACGACGCCATCTGGGCCAACGGCTTTGCCTGGCACACGCTGGACCCAAGCGATGTGTACCAGCCCGACCGCGCCGCCATCGCCTCCAAGGCCGCCGTCGGCATGTGGGCGCTGTGGGAGACGCCCTATACAGACCTGCTGCTGGACGCGGTCGCGGACCTGTCGGGCGAGGAAGGCGGCTTCTACGAGGGGCTTTATGAAAACGGGAACGGCTATATCCCCGTTCAAACGGCCAACAACAACGGGATCATCCTGGCGGCCCTGCTCTACAAGGAGCAGGGGCCGGTCCTGCAGCACCTGAACGGCAACACGCAGCTGTGGGACACCGCCTTCCAGCACCAGGACACGCGCACCACGCGCTGCTTGCCGCAGCCGCGCACCGAGCCCGTCTGTTGCAACTGCCAGGCCCAGCCCGCGCAGATCGAGGTTCCCGCAGCCGAGTTCCTGTACTGCCGGCCGGTGCCGCAGGCGGATGGAACGATCGCCGCGACCGACTGCGGGCTGGAGAAACACGGCCTGCCGGCGCCCGCCCCCGTCCTGGCGCAGGCGACGCAGGCGGCCCAATGCCCGAGCCCCGGAGGACAATGATGGTCAAGCAGCCCAAGCCGCGCCTGGTCTGGTTCGACGCGAACCGCGTCTGCGCCGCGATGGGGGTCGTGCTGATCCACTGCACGACCGACTTCTCGGGCGGGGTCTTTCCCGATGCCACCGCTGCCGAACGCGCGGTTCCGGTCTTTCTGCGCTCGATCGCCGAGTTTTCGGGGTCCGAGATGTTCTTTTTCTTCTCGCTGTTCCTGATGGCGATGCGGATCGACCGGCACCGGCCGGATTATGCCCCGGCCATGCGCGAACAGGCACGGCGGCTCTTGATACCCTTCGCCGTCTGGACGGTGTTCTATGCCTTCTTTCGGCTGATCAAGGCCGATGCCTTCGGCTATGCGCCGCAGATGTGGCAACAGATCACCGATCCGGGATCATGGATGGGCTACTTCATCCTGGGCAAGTCGCAGTATCACATGCATTTCCTGCCCACGCTGTTCATGATCTTCCTGTTCTACCCGGTCATGCGCCTGGCGCTGCGCTTTCCGATCCTGGGGATCTCGCTCTTCGCCACGCTCGGCGCCATGCACCACGTCCAGGACTACATCTGGAGCCTAGGGCTGGAGCCCGGCCTGCGCGACTATCTGATCCGGGCAACAAAGGTCATGGGCTACGTGGGCTATGGTCTTGCCGCCTTCGCGCTCTACGGGTTGTGGCGCGACGGGATCCCGCGCGGCGAATCCCGTGTCATCCGCCGCGGGGCGTTCTATTTCGCCGCCGTGGCCTATATGGCCACGCTCCCCTTCTTTGGCACGGCGCTGGCAAGCGGAGCCTGGGGCATCCGCGAAGGATGGTCCTTTTACGGGCATTTCCTGATGCCCTTGTTCATGTTCGCGCTGTTCATGGGCGGGCAGTATCGCGACTGGTCGCCGCGCTGGAGCTGGCTGTCCCAGTACACCTTCGGCGTTTACCTGGTCCATCCGCTGGTGATCGACCTTTACGACGTCCTTGTGGTCAGTGTGGGCCTGTCCGCCCTCATGTCGCCCTGGATGGTGGTGTCCAGCCGGTTCGTCATCGTCCTGCCAGCGGCACTGCTGCTGACGGTGGGCCTGTCGCGATGGCAGCCGACCGCCTGGACGATCGGCCTTGGTCCCGCCCCCTGGGAATGGGGCCGCGGCAGCAATGCCAAGCGCGAGGCATGATGGACGATTACTTCCGCAAGTTCGAACACCGCCGCCCGCCCCCGCCGCTGCCCTATTCGCGGCTGCGCGAGGCGCTGTGGCAGGTTCTGGCGACATTGGCCGCGCTGCTGGGCGGCTGGTACATCTGGTGGCGCTGGACGCAGTCGCTGAACCCGGACGCGATGTGGTTCGCCGTGCCTCTGGTGGTGGCGGAAAGCTGCGCCTACCTGGGGCTGCTGCTGTTCATCTACAACCTGTGGCGGGACCAGCCGGTCGATATCCCCCTGCCCGTCGCCACCGTCGGGGAAACGCGCGACCCCGGCCGGCTGCCCGACGACGACCGCCCGATCAGCGTGGACATGTTCTTTGCCACCTACAACGAAGACCCGGAACTGGTCCGGCTGGGGATCGTCGATGCCAAGGCCGTCACCTATCCCCACCCGATCGAGATCAACATCCATGTCTGCGACGATGGCCGCCGGCCGGAGATGAAGGCCGTCTGCGACGAGGAGGGGGTGAACTATATCACCCGCCTGACCAACGAGGGGTTCAAGGCCGGCAATCTCCGCAATGCGATGGAGCAGACGTCGGGCGATTTCATCGTCATCTTCGATGCCGACACCCGCCCCTTTCCCACTCTCCTGGCCCATACGCTTGGACATTTCCGGGACCCGCGGATGGCCTGGGTCCAGACCCCGCAATGGTTCTATGACCTGCCGGAGGGAGAGCGCCTGCCCCGGTGGCTGGCGGCCCGCATCGGCCGCGCCGGCCGCACCATCGGGCGTGCCGTCGAGGCGGTCCTGGGCGAGATCCGCATCGGCCACGACCCGTTCGTCAACGATGCCGAGATGTTCTACCAGGTCATCCAGCGCCGCCGGAACCGCGCCAACGCCGCCTTCTGCTGCGGCGCCGGCTCGATCCACCGCCGCGATGCGGTGATGGAGGTCGCGCTGCGCAGCTTTGCCGACAGCGTCGAGCGGCGCGTCATCGCGGCCGAGGAAGAGATCACCCTCACCAGCCGCGAATCCGTCGTGGACCCTGCGCTGATGTCGGCGATGCGCACCGAGGCGGTCGTGGCCGAGGTGCTGACGCCCTATCGGTTCCACGTGTCCGAGGACATCTATACGTCGATCGTGCTGCATTCCGACCGCGAGCGCGGCTGGAGGTCAGTGCTGCACCCGACCTACGAATCGCGGATGCTGTCGCCGCAGGACCTGCTGTCCTGGACCATCCAGCGCTTCAAGTATGCCGGCGGCTCGCTGGACATCCTGGTCCACGACAACCCGCTGTTCCGGCGCGGCCTGACCCTGCCGCAGCGCCTGATGTATGGCGGGACCTTCTGGTCCTACCTCGCGCCGCTGTGGAACGTGATCTTTCTGCTGGCGCCCGTCATCTACCTGGCGACCGGCGTCGCCCCCGTTTCCGCCTATACGCTGCCGTTCTTTCTGCACGCCATCGCCTTTCTGGTCACGCTTGAACTGGCAATGATGGTCGGCACCTGGGGGATCAACGGCTATGCCAGCAAGACCAGCTATCTTGCGTTCTTTCCCGTGGGCCTGCGGGCCATCGCGACGGTTCTGTCGGGGCGCAAGATCTCGTTCCCCGTGACCCCGAAGGACCGCCAGACCGGTCGCCACCTGAGGCTGGTCCGCCCACAGATCGCGATCGTGGGTCTGACCCTGGCCGCCATCCTGTGGGGGACCGGCGCCCTGATGACCGGAGGCACGTCCCACAGCCTGACCGGCGTCGTCACCAATGCCCTGTGGGGCCTGAACAACTGCCTTGCCATGTGGGGGATCATCGCGGCCGCCCTGTGGCAGCCGCCAAGCGATCACGAACAAACAGGAGATGATGAGCGATGAGCTTTCGGAACAACCTTGCCCGGGCGCGCAGCCACATTATCTTCGTGGCCGCGCTTCTGCTGGGGGTGGCGCTGATCATCTACCTGGAAAGGGCCGGCAACATGACGGGACGGCAGACCGATGTTCTGGCAAGCTTTTCCGAGGTCGTGCCGCTGCCGACGGCCGACGGCCTGGGCGCATCGCCCGAGCGGATCGAACATGCCCGCATCGCTTGGCGCTATTTCCAGAACAACACCGACCCGGACACGGGCCTTGCAGGTTCGGTGGACCGCTTTCCCTCGACCACGATGTGGGAAACGGCCTCCTATATCGTGGCCACCATCTCGGCCGAGCGCCTTGGCATCATCACCGCGACCGAGGCCGAGGAACGCATGGCCAAGCTGGTCGCCTCGCTGTCGCGCCTGGTGCTGTTCGAGAACAGCCTGCCCAACAAGGCCTATGACACGCGCAGCCTGCAGATGGTGGACTATGCCAACCGTCCGACCTCGGTGGGCCTCGGCTGGTCGGCTCTGGACATTGGCCGCCTGATGACGGGGCTGAAGCTGATCCAGCGCAATTATCCCGACCAGGCGGACGAGGTCGAGCATCTGGTCGCGCTGTGGGACCTTGACCGCGTCGTGCGCGAAGGACGGCTGAACGGGGCCAGCGTGGTCGACGGCGCCGTGCGCGAGAACCAGGAAGGTCGCGTGGGCTATGAACGCTATGCCGCCAAGGGGATGATGCTGTGGGGCTATGACGCGACCACGGCGATGGATGTTTCACGAACATTGCAGGTCGTCCAGGTCGAGGATGTTCCCATTCCCGTGGACACGCGCCTGAACCGCAACAGCACGCCCGCCCTGACCACCAGCGAACCCTACATGATGGACGGGCTTGAATATGGCTTCGACGCCCTGACCCATGTCTTTGCCACGGTCGTTTATCGCGCCCAGGAAATGCGCTATCGCAACACCGGCCTTCTGACGGGCGTCAGCGAGGGGCATATCACGATCGAGCCCTACTTCGCCTATGCCTCGGTCTGGGGCGGGGGCGCTCCCTGGGCGGTCCTGACCTTTGCGGGCGAGCGCATCGACAGCCGGCGCACGCTCTCGACCAAGGCGGCCTTTGGCTGGGACGCCCTGTTCGCAACCGAGTATACCCAAGAGATGGTCGAGGCCGTGCTGCCCTTTGCCGATCCCGAACGCGGCTGGCCCGAAGGGATCTATGAGAGCGACGGCGCGGTGAATGGGTCGTTCACCGCCAACACTAACGCCATGGTCCTGGCCGCGCAGGCGTTCCGCGCCCGCGGCCCGTTGATGCAGAACGCTCGGTGAGGATCGGGCGCCACAGCGCCCTTCTGCTGCTGGCTGCCCTTCCGGGACTGGCCTCGGCCGCCGATGTCTGCCTGGGTCCCGACCTGACGCGCGCCCCGGTGGGCGCCACCGAGGTTCAGGTTCTCTACGCCGATGTTCCCTCGGCCCGCTTTCCCGGCCGCTGGCAGCAGGGGCGTCTCGAGGGGCTGATCTACCGGATCTATCCCGGAGGCGCGGGGATGGTCGGCCCGGCCCCCGGGATGGAAGCCTGGCGCATCCACATCGCCTGCGATGCCATCAAGCGGCAGTGCCAGTACGAGCGGATCAACGGCGCCCCGGACGACGGCCAGGAAACCGCGCGCATCATCGGCCGCTGCCTTCTGGGTCCGGACCCCGCCCCGCCTCCGCCCGAGCCCATGGACGAGGCGGCGGCCGCCGACCCTGCGCAAGCCGACCCTGCCTCTCCGGACAACCCTGCAGAGCCTGCACCTGCACCTGCACCTGAACCTGCAGAAACAGCGGCTCCAGCACCGGAAGCGACAACATCGCCCGCGCCGCCCGCTCTTGCGGCAGAAGTTCGCAGCCCTGCGCCTGCTGCTCCGGCGGCCCAGGCTCAAGGCCAAGCCTCTCAGCCGACACAATCTGCTCAGCCCGCTCAGCCCGCTGATGGTCCCACTGGTCCTGTTGCACAAGTCCCCGCTGCTCCATCGGGTCCGACCATGCCGCCGCGACCTGTGGCACCGACACAAGGGCCTGCTCCCACGTCTCCGCTGGCTCAGGCTCCTGCGGCTTCGCCCCCCGCGCCTCAGGCAGGGACCGTGGGACAGCCCGGTCCTTTGACCTCCCCGCCACCCGCAGCGCAGGCTCAGGGCGGCCTGCAACCCGCAGATCCTGCGCCGTCGGTGGACACGTCCCCTCCCAGGGTGTCAGAACCGCTGGAAGGGCCTGCCTCCTCGCCCCAAGCCGCCCGTGGCGCGCCCGCGCCCGCCACGGGACCGATGATGATACCGCCGCGGGGACCCGCCATTGACGCGCCGCAGGCGTCAGCAACCGGTTCCGACACAGGCAGTCCATCTGCCGCCCTCGATCTGGCAGAGTCATCGGGTGCCGAAACCGCTTCAGGCGGCCCGCCGACCCCGGCTGCGGTACCTGGGGGGGGCGGAGCCGCGGCGGTTGGCACCACGCCTCCTCCCGAAGACCTGGTGTGCACGTGGTCGTCCGAGATGCGTCCATTGCTCAAACCCGGGACCTGGGCCATGACCCCCACGACTTCTCGGGCGGACCCACGTTTGCCCGACAGTTTGCAGTGCCTTCCTCCCCTTCCGGACGACGACGAGCTGACTCTGAACTTCGCTGCATCGCAGGGGACGGCGGTCCTGCCCCCGCTGTCGCGTGGCGAGGCAGCCGAAGACGCCGGTGCCCAAGACGGCAGGGACGCCTCGACGCCGGCTCCGCGCATGCCCCCCATGCCGCCTGCGGCAGGGCGCGACCGGACCTTACCCCCGGCAGCACCCGTCGTTCCCCCGCCTTCGCAAGCCCTGCCCCCCCAGGCGGCCAGCCAGCGTGCCGCGCCCCCCGCCCCGCCTCG
>Ga0194112_10001469_pt1 | contig 34694 bp, 26 predicted proteins | sample TA2MahC400mmetaG_FD_146191 | JGI IMG/M metagenome (GOLD analysis project Ga0194112, IMG submission 146191) | Freshwater microbial communities from Lake Tanganyika, Tanzania - TA2015016 Mahale Deep Cast 400m | ecosystem: Environmental > Aquatic > Freshwater > Lake | place: Tanzania: Lake... | reverse complement strand
TAAATTATTAAATAAAACAGATATATTAATGGTAAGCTAGATTAAATTCTATTTGCCATCTCTGATCGAAAAAGCAATTTTTTCAATTAAATTAGTTGGATATAGGTAACTATTTTTATATTTTATTCCAAGTTGTTCAATTGGATTTAGAAGTTCTATTCCTATTATTTCACCATCGGAATTTAAATCAACAATAAAATTATCACCAATTTCTATAGATTTATCAACTTTTCTTTTTTTATTATCAAATTTTAGATAACCAATATTTTTTTCGATATTTAATTTTAAGTTTTTCATCTTATTGTAATTTAACTAAATTTTGCTAAAACTGATATAACATCAATTCGGTCTTTAATTTTTTCTACAATTACTACAACAGTCTTTTTTGAATATAATTTCTTTTTCTCAGCATTTGTCACACAAAAAGTCATAGTATATTTTATTCTTCCATACTTAGCAACGCTTAATTTTCCCTTTTTAATTGTTTTTCGTACTTCGAATTCTGATATTCCCCTTTCTTTCATTCTATCTAAAGCGTGCTCTATAATATTAATTGAAAGCATAACCTTTGAACTTAATGTTCATCTTATTTATGTATTTAAATCCCTGCCAATAATTGCTCACTTACAGCTAAAAATATCTTGGATTCCTGCTTGATTCAGAGAGTACACCGCAGGAATAACAGTTTTTGTTTAATTCCCGTTTATCCCGATAAATCAGAACAGGTTGCGGGAATGACAAAGAACATTACTTCTTCAGTCTTTCTTCGATTTTGTCGAGTTCTTCTGATAACTGGCGAGGAAGTTTGACGCCGAAGATTTTGTAGTAGTCGCGCATTTCTTCTACTTCTTTTAACCAGTCGTCTTTGTTTACTTCGCAGAGCTTATGACAGATTTCCGGACTGAGTCCGAGTCCGGATGTGTCAATTGCATCGTGAGTCGGTAAGCGACCGATAGGTGTCTCTTTGTATTTTCCCGTTTCTTCTACACGCTCAATTATCCATTTCAAGGCGCGGATGTTGTCTCCGTAGCCGGGCCATATAAATTTTCCGTTTTCGTCTTTACGGAACCAGTTCACATAAAAGATTTTCGGCAAACGGTCGGGAAATGCCATTCTTCCGATTTGTATCCAGTGTGCAAAATAATCACCCATATGATACCCGCAAAACGGAAGCATAGCAAAGGGGTCATGTCTTAATTTTCCTACTGCACCCGCTGCTGCCGCCGTTGTTTCAGAAGCGGCTGCTGAACCCATATAAACACCGTGATTCCAGTTGTATGCTTCATAAACTAACGGTACTACAGTTGAGCGCCTGCCACCGAACAAGAATGCACTTATCGGTACACCTTTTGGGTCCTCCCAGGCAGGGTCAATTACAGGACATTGCCTTGCAGGTGCCGTAAACCGTGCATTGGGATGCGCCGCTTTTCGTCCGCAATCCGGAGTCCAATCGTTTCCGTTCCAGTCGGTTAAATGCGACGGGATTTCATCGGTCATACCTTCCCACCATACGTCACTGTCATCTGTAAATGCGACATTTGTAAAAATGGAATTTTCAGTCATCGATAGCATCGCATTTGCATTTGTCTCCATCGATGTACCCGGTGCTACTCCGAAGAATCCGTATTCGGGATTGATTGCGTACAATCTTCCGTCGTCTCCGAATTTCATCCAGGCAATATCATCACCCACGCATTCCACTTTCCAACCCGGCAGCGAAGGGGTCATCATAGCAAGGTTAGTCTTTCCGCAAGCAGATGGAAAAGCTGCAGCAATATAACGCTTCTGTCCGCCCGGAGGTGTGATTCCCAGTATTAACATATGCTCTGCCAGCCAGCCTTCATCTCTCGCCATGACAGAGGCGATACGCAGTGAAAAGCATTTTTTTCCAAGTAAAGCATTTCCGCCATATCCGCTTCCGAACGACCAGATAGTCCTTTCCTCAGGGAAATGTGTTATATATTTATTTGTATTGCAGGGCCAGGGAACGTCTTTTTTTCCGTCAATTAACGGTGCACCGACCGAGTGCAGGCAAGGAACGAAATTTCCATCTTCACCGAGTACGTCGAGTACTTTCTGTCCCATACGCGTCATTATACGCATATTTACTACAACGTAAATAGAGTCGGTTAATTCGATACCTATTTGTGCAATTTTCGAACCGAGAGGTCCCATACTGTAAGGTATAACATACATTGTTCTTCCGCGCATACAGCCGTCATACAACCCCGACATAATTTTTTTCATTTCTTTCGGATCCATCCAGTTATTTGTCGGACCGGCATCTTCTTCTTTTTCCGAACAGATGAATGTTCTATCTTCCACTCTTGCCACATCCTTCGGGTCAGATATGACCCAGTAGGAATTCGGGCGTTTCGGAATCGGTTTAAATGAACCGTTTTCAACGCAGATTTTTATTAAACGGTCATTTTCTTCCTGCGAGCCATCACACCAGTGCACTCTATCGGGTTTGCACATTTGCTCCATACTTTTTACCCATTCGATTAACTTTTTATTATTTGTCATTATTACTCCGTTAATTTATTTAATTATTGAAAAACTATTTACGTGTTATGTTGTAACTCATTAAGATTGCAATTGGTTTTGTAGTCGGGAATTTACTTAAAATAATTTTTATCATACTCATTATCGGAACGCAGAGCAGCATACCGACAATTCCCCAGACGTATCCCCAGAATATCAATGAGAACAGAATCAGAATCGGACTCAGATTTAAAGCATCGCCGAGTATTTTCGGCTCGATTAAATTTCCTATTACCATTCCGACCACGACAAGCACAATGAGCAAAATAATCGGTACAATAATATTATCGTATTGTATTAATGCAGTCAGGAAAGGCAGGAGTGTTGAAACAAATGCTCCTATATTCGGGATATAAGTCATAAAGAATGTCAGCAGTCCCCATACAATCGCAAAATCAACTCCGAAAATCCAGAATATTATAGTAGCAATAATCGCGTGTGATAAATTAATAAGTGTTTTATATACAATATATTCACGGACGTCTTTAAAAATATCATCAAGGATGTCAGCAATCTGAGCCGCACGTTCGGGAGAGTATGCTTTTCTAATTCTTACCCTGATATTCCTCCATTCCGAGAGTAAAAATATTATGTAAATTAAAATCATGATGAAATGTCCGAATATACCCGCTACACTGCTGACAAGGTCTGTTATCAATGTAGTAATTGTTCCTTCTTTTAGTATGTTTTCGAATTTAATCGACTCCTGAATCGATTCGGTATTAATTCCGTAATTTTTTAAAGTCGTAATAATTTCACCGTAATACGCTACAAATTTTGTCTCATATTTAGGCATCTGAGAAGTGAAGGAATTTATGCTTGTAAATACAAAAACGCTCGAAATATTCGAAATTAGTATAATGCATAATAACACAATTACAATTCCCAGCCATCCGGGAATTTTTTTCTTCAGCATCCACTCATAAAACGGAGTAAAGAGGAAAGTGATAATAATCGCAAGGAACAACGGTAACAGGATTAACTGCAATTCTTTCATTACAAAGAAAGTAAATCCTATCAGGAACAACGCTGCGGCGATTGAAAGAAACCTGCTGTATTTTATTTCTACCATTTTATATTTTTTTTATATTTAACAGGGTCTTTGATTCCCGCTTCTCTGAATCCTCTTAATCTGAGGGCACAGCTATCGCATTCACCGCATGCAATATCATTGCTTTTATAACAGGACCAGGTCAGATGCACGGGAGAGTTATATTTATATGACTGTATGACAATTTCTTTTTTAGACATATTGATAACGGGAGTAACAATTTCAATTCGGGATTCTTTTTTTGTTCCGCTTTTAACGGCACGGTTAAAATCTTTGTAAAATTTTTTCGTTGTATCCGGATAACTGCTTGAATCTTCTTCCACGGCACCTATAAATATTTTTTGAGCACCGAGTACTTCAGCCCAGCTGACTGCGGCAGCAAGGAGATTTGCGTTTCTGAAAGGCACGTAGGTTTTAGGTATTGATTTCCTGTTTAAATCTGCTTCTTCAACCGGTATATTCCTGTCGGTCAGGGCAGAGCCTCCGATTTTTTTCAGATATCCGATATCTGCAATTAATTTCTTTTTTACTTTGAAATATCGTGCTATGTCATTAAATGCTTTTAATTCCCCGCATGATGTTCTCTGTCCGTAATTAAAATGCATAAAAGCAGGTTCATATCTCTTCACCGCAATTGCCGCCGTAAGGGCGCTGTCCATTCCCCCGCTTACCAATATTACAGCGGTCTTTTTCATCACCACAAATATTTCAGTTCGAATGCTTTCTTTTCAAGTTCTTCCTTAAAATTCGGATGTGCAATATCAATCATTGCTTTGACTCTCTGTCTTATTGTTTTCCCGTGCAAATCGGCAACTCCATATTCGGTTGCTACATAATGAATATCGGCTTTTGATGTAGTCACGCCGGCACCCGGATTCAGGGTGTGAACTATTCTGGATATCTGTCCGTTTTTTGCCGTTGCAGGCAGAGCAAGAATTGCTTTTCCTCCCTTACTTCTGGATGCTCCCCTGATAAAATCCACCTGTCCGCCGAATCCCGAATAAAATTTATGCCCGATTGAATCAGAGCAAGCCTGACCCGTAAAGTCAATTTGAAGAGATGAATTAATCGAAATCATTTTATCGTTTTTTGCAATATTGAACGGATCATTTACGAATCTTGAAGGTCTGAATTCAATAAACGGATTATTGTCCATAAAATCAAAGCATTTTTTCGTTGCTATAACAAAAGAAGCTACAATTTTTCCCGGAAGAAAAGTCTTTTTTTCGCAATTCACTACACCTGATTCTATCAGTCCTATTAAACCGTCGGAAAACATTTCCGTATGAATACCAAGATCTTTTTTATCTTTAAGAAAATTCAAGACAGCATCGGGGATAGCTCCGATTCCCATCTGCATAGTTGAGCCGTCCTCGACCATTTCGGATATGTAAGAAGCAATTTTACTGTATAATGCTTTTTCGGATTCGGTTATGTTATCGTCAACCATCGGAACTTCATCGAGCGGAAGGTCAACTTCCACTATATAATCCAGTTTGCTTATATGAATAAAATTATCACCGTATACTCTCGGCATTCTCGGGTTAATTTGAGCAATAATAACCTTTGAATTTTCTGCAGCGGTTTTTGAAATATCATTGCTTACTCCATATGAACAAAAACCGTGTTCATCGGGCGGCGACAAGTGAACCATTGCCACATCGAGGTCAATTCTTCTTGTAATAAAAAGATTTTCTATTTCGGAAAGAAAAACAGGAACAAAATCAGCCCTGCCTTCGTTAACCGCTTTTCTAACATTTCCTGCTATAAACAGTGCCACATGATTAAAATGTCCTGCCATATCAGGTTCGGCATATCTTGCTTTATGAAATGTTGTAAGGTGATATACATTTACGTTATGCAGTTCTTTATATCTATTGCACATTGCTTCCACAAGTGCAAGCGGGAATCCGCTGTTAGCATGCAAATATACGTTATCGCCCGATTTAATTACTTTAACTGCTTCCTCGGCAGTAGCAACTTTGTGCTGATATTTTGATGGGATCATAAAATATTGATGATTTAGGGAAAAACTAAAAAAAATTGAACTACAAAATACTATATATTTATAAAATTATAAATCTAAATATTTCCGACCATTTTCTTAGGATTGACTTTTGCAGTAAATTCTTCATCAGTCAGTAGTCCGAGTTCAATAGTAGCCTGTCTCAGTGTTTTATTTTCTTTATGAGCTTTCTTTGCAATCTTTGCTGCATTTTCATAGCCGATATGCGGATTCAAAGCTGTTACAAGCATCAATGAATTTTCTACATGTTTATTAATCATATTGACGTTCGGTTCTATTCCGACTGCGCAGTTTTTATTAAACGAACTGCATGCATCACCGAGCAGTCTTGCTGACATTAAGAGATTGAAAATCATAACCGGTTTAAAAACGTTCAGTTCGAAATGTCCGAACATACCGCCGACAGTAATTGCTGCATCGTTTCCGACAACCTGAGCACAGACCATCGTAAGAGCTTCCGTCTGAGTCGGGTTCACTTTCCCCGGCATTATGGAAGAGCCCGGTTCATTTTCCGGAAGCAGAAGTTCGCCAAGTCCGCTTCTCGGACCGGAGGCAAGAAATCTTATATCGTTAGCCATTTTCATCAGACTTACCGCAAGAGTTTTAAGAGCACCTGATGTTTCCACCATAGCGTCGTGAGCCGCAAGTGATTCGAATTTATTTTCCGCAGTTTTAAACGGAAGCCCGGTTATTTGTGAAATATATTTTGCAACTATTACGTCATAATTTTTCGGAACGTTCAGTCCCGTACCGACGGCAGAGCCACCCAACGCCAATTCGGAGAGATGAGGCAGAGTATTTTTTATTGCCCGTAATCCATGTTCGATTTGCGAAGCGTATCCGGAAAATTCCTGTCCCAAAGTCAGTGGCGTAGCATCCATCAGGTGTGTTCTTCCGATTTTCACTATATCCCTGAATTTATCAGATTTTTCTTTTATTGTTTTATACAGTTCTTCCACTTTGGGTAGGGTATTTTCGACAATTATTTTATATCCTGCAATATGCATTGCAGTCGGAAATGTATCATTAGACGACTGCGATTTATTTACGTCGTCGTTCGGGTGAAGAACTTTCTTTTTGTCGTCCAGTTTTCCGCCGGTTAATACGTGTGCTCTGTTAGCAATAACTTCGTTTAAATTCATATTCGACTGCGTACCCGAGCCGGTCTGCCAGACAACCAGCGGGAACTGGTCATCGAGTTTACCCTCCATTATTTCATCACAGACTTTACTTATCAGCTCCATTTTTTCTTTCGGAAGCACTCCGCAGTCAAAATTTGCCATTGCTGCTGCTTTTTTCAGCACAGCAAAAGCAAAAATTATTTCTTTAGGCATTAACTGTTCGCCGATTATAAAATTTTCTTTGGAGCGCTGGGTTTGCGCACCCCAGTACTTATCGGCAGGGACTTTTACTTCGCCCATTGTATCGCGTTCAATTCTGTATTCCATAACTTTTATAATTTAAATTATATAAAAAAATTAATTCAAAAATTATTTCTTTAAATATTCTGCTTTTATTGTCGACCGAATTCCGCCACGGTTTTTAAATTCACCGGTAACAATCATATTACGAGGTTTCAATATCTTCACAAGGTCATCGAGGATTTTATTCGTCAGCGCTTCAAAGAAAATTCCTTCGTTTCTGTATGACTGAAGATAATATTTCATAGATTTCAGTTCCACGCATTTTTTATCAGGGATATATGAAATAATAATTTTACCGAAATCGGGATGACCGGTTACGGGGCAGAGAGAAGTAAATTCTTCAGCAGTGTGGACTATAGAATAATCCCTACCGGGATAGGGATTATCGAATATTTCGAGTAGTTTGATTTTATCTTTATGCATAATTTACATTAATTTATTTAATTATTAGACAAAATTAAAGAAAAAAAGAAGTGTATATTTTCGTTGTTTAGTACACGAATTAAATATTTGCAGAAATAAAGAAGATGAGAAATGTGAAATCCCGCATGGGGGTATATTTGCAGAAACCGCAAAGAACAATAAAAAAGTGAAAGGTGAATAGTCAAGAGTCATGTGAATTATGCAGAAAAAAGCTCAATGAATAATGTTATTGAAAGATGAAACCTGACCAGAAGTAAGGATCGGAAAATTTTTGCTTCATCTGTTTCTGAGCTTCGAAAAATGCTTCATCTTTTGACATTTTTTTCACGAGCCAGTTAGAGTAAAATGCCGTCATTAATTCCATTGTTGCTTCATCGGGAACTTTCCACAGACTCATAATGATGTTATTTGCTCCCGCCGTTTTGAATGCTCTCTGGAGTCCGAACACTCCTTCACCGCCTTTTATATCACCAAGTCCGGTTTCACACGCTGAAAGCACAACGAGTCCGGTATTCCTAAAATCCATTGTACTCACTTCATAAGCAGTAAGTATACCGTTTTCCAATCCTTCAATTTCACTTCCTCCTTTCCAGACTCTGTTAGCACCGGCGAAAATCAATCCCGAACGGAAAAGAGGATTATCGCTCAGTTTATAAATATAAACAGGAACAGTAAATCCTTTTGATTTTTCATAACTTTTATCCGGTTCGGGATTAAAGAAACCGTGAGTAGATATATGGAGTATACCCGGAGACTGATTACCGTTTAAAGATTTGAATATTTCTTCAGAACCGTTTAATCCCGTATATTCCGACACATTATATTCATTGTTTTCGAGTATCGATTTGATATTATTTGCTTCGGTCAAAGTTCCATCAAGATAATCCCATCCATAGTAACCTTTTGTTTCCGAAACTATAATTTTACCTTCGGGTTTAAATTCTTCAAAATCCTTTTCCCCTCGAATTACTGATTTTTTTGATGATAAAGCAACGGAATCAACATCGTATACAATTCCTCCGAAAACCGCAGCGGTCATTACTTCATCCTTCATTTTTAATTCTTTATTGATAGCAATATCTTTCAAGTTCCCTGCATAAGTAATTTTATATTTATCTATCAGGAATCTATCATTTTCGTCTCTTAAAGCTGAAAAAGAAATCTTATTCAGAATTCCGGACGGAGAAACAATAACGCGGTCTATCCCGGATAAATAATTCGCGACAGGCTGCCATATCAGCCGGTACAATTCAATACTTTTTTCAGGATTTCTCACATAACTGTTTTGATTATCTGCAGCATCAGAAAGATAATTTTCGAGTTCAGTCTGTGTACACAGTTTGATATAAACAGGTTCCTCCGCATCATTTCTAATAATTACAGCAGAATAATATACACTATCCGTCCAGTCTTTGTCATAAAAATTAAAATCAATGTATTCAACTGCCGCCTCATTCTTTTCCAATGAACTTTTAATATCCCTCCAGTTAAATTTTTCACTTATACCCGTTCCCAGGGATATACTTAATTCCTTTTCAAGTTCCTCCGATTTGCGTTCAAGTTCCGAAATATTCAGACCTCGTCTGCTTCTTTCATCAACCGACAATTCCTGTGCTTTTATGAAAGTTGATTTGAGATTGATGAGTTCGTTATACCTATCTATATATTGCTGATTATCCGACGTTCTTATTTTGTTATACATAGAGACGGTGGAATTCAGTATAATTCCTTTTGATGCTATCCTTACATCAAGCATATTGGATATTATCGAAGGATTCTCTTTGCATCTTTCATCGGAGTAAGAATAAAATATTTCAAATTTATAATAAACTGATTTCAGGAAATTCAATTTTTGATTTTCGGATAAATAGGGGAAAATGTTCCGCAGCCGGTAAATATAAATTTCGTTTGCTTCAATAAAAAGCGGTTCAGCCTTATCATATTTTTCCGTAATTTTGTATAACTCAGCGAGATTATTCAGTGAAGATGCATAAGCAGGGTGTTTTTCTCCGAGAACATCTTTACGCACATTAATTGCTTCAATATAAAATTTTTCTGCTTTTTCATACTGTCCCAAACTACCGTACAGCTTTGCCAGATTATTAATTGTCTGCGCATAATCCGGGTGTTTTTCCCCGAAAATTCCGCTTACAATTTCTTTTGCTTCAAGTATAAAAGGCAATGCTTTTTCATATTCTCCCATATCAGAATACAGAGCAGCGAGATTGTTCAGTGCCTGTGCATAATAAATATGTTTCACTCCGAATATTTCTTTCCTGATTTTAAGTGCTTCGAGATATAATGGTTCGGCTTTTTCATAATTTCCTGTTCTTCGATACAAACCGGCAAGGTTATTCAACGAGCCCGCATATTCAGGTTGTTTTTCCCCGTATATATCTTTTTGAATCTTTATCGCATCCTGAAAAATTAGTTCTGCTTTTTCATATTGTCCCATACTGAAATACAGATGTGCAAGATTATTAAGAGAAACAGCATAATACGGATGCTTTTCGCCGAGTACTTCTTTTCTTATATTCAATGATTCAAGAAAAAGCGGTTCGGCTTTTTCATACTGTCCGAGAACTTCATATAAATATGCCAGATTATTCAAGGAAAAAGTCATGTCCGATTTATTGTCTTGAAGAAATTCTTTATATATTGCGATTGATTCCTTACAGAGCGGTTCGGCTTTATCATATAGTCCCATACGCATATACAATAAAGCCAGGTTATTCAGCGAGACAGCATAATCTTCATTTTTATCTCCCGTAATTTCTTTGGTCGTTTTCATATCCTGAAGATAAAGCGGTTCGGCTTTATCATATTTTCCCATATCGTCATATAAACCCGCAAGATTATTCAGCAGAACAAGATAAGACGGATGTCTTTCACCGTTTAATTGTTTTCTTATTTTCACAGCTTCAAGGAAAAGAGGTTCTGCTCTCAGATACTGACCCGTATACTGATACAGAGTAGCAAGATTATTAAGTGATACAGCATAATTGCTGTCATTTTTTCCGAATTCTTTTTCTGCCTGTTTGAGTGCTTTTTCTCCGAATTCGATTGCCGGGCGATATTCACCTTCTTCCGTGAGTTCTTCCGTTTTTGTGTTAAGTTCTTTCCAGGATTGTGAATAAATAAGTGCCGGACAGAGAAAAATAATCAATAAAAAAATTACTATTGTTCTCATTGCTTTTTTTTATTAAATAAACAATATAAAATCGTAAAATCAATGTAAAAATATTAATAGTCAGTACAATAAAAAGGAAATTCAGAAACATTTTTTGGAAATAGTAAACGATATTACAGGATTCGTTCTTCAAAGATAGTATAATTATTGATTACCGAAAAATACATTTTGCACTTTCAAAATTTATTTATTGTTAATTCAATAGAAATTAAGAAATATATTTTTTATTTTCTTATAAAATGCGGGAGTAATTCAGTGGTAGAATGCCAGCTTCCCAAGCTGGACGTCGCGGGTTCGAATCCCGTCTTCCGCTCGAATTTTTTAAGGCGGATATTTATTCCGTCATGAATGATATGGGTCAGAAAATTTTCTTTACAGTCGGTCCTACACAATTATACAGCGATGTAAAAGACTTTTTACTCGAGGGTATCAAGAAAAACATATACTCTATAAACCACAGAAGTGATGAGTTTACGGAAATTTCCCGCTTTACCATAAACCAGCTGAAAAAGCTTTTAAATATTCCGGATAATTTTTATATTTTTTTCCTGAGTTCGGCAACAGAATGCATGGAAAGAATTATTGAAAATCTTGTCGAGGAACAAAGTTATCATTTTGTAAACGGATTTTTTGCAAGAAGATTTTACAATATTTCGAATCAGTTAAAGAAGCGGCCTTTGCGTAATTTAACAGGATACGGTGACGGCATAGATTTCAGCAACATTTCAATCCCGGAAAAAACCGAGTTAATCTGTTTAACAGTAAACGAAACGAGCACAGGTGCGGCAATCAACGATATGGCACCCGTATATAATCTGAAGAAAGAACATCCCGATAAAATATTCGCTCTCGACGCAGTAACAAGCGTACCTTATTACCGCATTAATTTTGATTATATTGACACGGCATTTTTTTCCGTTCAAAAAGGTTTCGGGATTCCAGCAGGTTTGGGAGTATTGATAATAAACAAAAAATGCATTGAAAAGACTATATATTTGAGAGGAAAAGGTCACAACATCGGAAGCTTCAATAATTTTATCAATCTTGCAGAAAAAGCGGAAAAATACCAGACATCAGTAACTCCGAATGTTCTCGGGATTTACCTTCTCGGAAAAGTCTGCAAATTATTAAACAAAGAAGGATTAAAATCCATACGGAGTGAAACCGACAAAAAATCAGAATTAATATATTCGAAAGCAGAAAATTTCAAAAATGTAAAACCATTTGTCAGAAATCCCGGGCACAGGTCAAAAACTACAATATGTCTTCAGATTTCAAAAGCTCACAATAAAATATACTCCGGTCTGACAAAAAAGGGATTGATAGTGAGCAACGGTTACGGAGACTTTAAGAACAAGCATATAAGAATCGGAAACTTCCCGATGCATAAAATATCACAGGTAAAATTACTAATGGAAGAAATCGGAAAAACGGAGAAAAAATAAATTGACATTATTCGAAGAAACAACATACGACAGTTCATTTATACCATTGCCTGAGCGAATCCGTCCGAAAAAATTCGATGAATTTGCGGGACAGGAGCATCTGATAAAAAAGGGCAAGCCGATACGGATGATGGTAGAGAACAACGAGCCTGTATCCATGATTTTCTGGGGACCTCCCGGAGTAGGAAAAACAACACTTGCTTTATTAATAGCGTCGTTAGTAAAAGCGGATTTAATACAAATTTCAGCAGTATCTGCGGGCGTAAAGGACATCAGAGATGCCATAAAAAAAGCCGAATACAACCTAAAGAGGAGACAAAAGACGATTCTATTTATTGACGAAATTCACCGATTCAACAAAGCACAGCAGGATTCTCTGCTTCAGAGCGTGGAAAAAGGGATAATAATCTTAATTGGTGCAACAACAGAAAATCCTTCCTTTGAAGTTATTTCTCCCTTGCTCTCGAGATGCAGGTTATACATACTTGAAGAGCTGAGGGTGAAAGATTTCAAATCAATTCTTCAAAATGCATTAGACAACGACGAGATATTAAGAAAACAAAAGATACAAATCGAGGATGAAAATTTCCTTTTCCGATTATCCTGCGGAGATGCAAGAAGAATGCTGAACGGACTTGAGTTAGCCGTAAGGATGTCAAAGCCCGTAAAGGACGGAACAATAAAAATCACAAATGAAATTTTAAAAGAGGCATTTCAGTCGAAATACATTAAATACGACAAGAAACAGGAAGAACACTACAACGTAATATCGGCATTCATAAAAAGCATACGCGGGAGCGACCCGGACGGTGCGGTATACTGGTTGGCAAGGATGCTGAAAGGAGGGGAAGACCCGAAATTTATTGCAAGACGGATGATAGTGCTTGCTTCGGAAGATATAGGAAATGCAGACCCTTATGCAATAACAATAGCAGTCAGTGCTTTTACGGCTGTTGATTACGCAGGCATGCCCGAGGCAAGGATAATACTTTCACAGGCAGCAATATATCTTGCATGCTGTCCAAAAAGCAACGCGTCTTATCTTGCAATTCATAATGCAATGAAAGATACAGATGAATTACCCGATTATGAAGTACCCATACATTTAAGAAATGCACCAACAGGATTGATGAAAGAATTGGGATACGGAAAAGATTATAAATATGTTCACGATTTTGAAGGCGGATACGCAGTACAGCAGTATTTACCGGATGAATTGAAAGAAAAAGTATATTACAATCCAACCGATTACGGTTCGGAATCTAAAATAAAAAAGAAGCTGCAGGAAATAAGGATAGCCAAAAAAAGTACTTGGAACAAAAATAAAAATTAGTTAGTTTACACTATATTATTAATTTAAAAAGGAAAAAATGAAAAAGTTACTATTATTAGCAGCATTACTGATTCTTTTCTTTGCTGTGAATGAGACAAACGCACAATCGGCAGTATATTTCTGCACGGAAACAGGCGCATACGGGTACTGTTATGCCGCAGATACAAAATACGATGCCGAAGACTGCGCTTATGACTACTGCGTATCGTACGGAGGCACAAGCCCGACTTTAATAGTCAGCACAGGTGATAAGGGTTACGGTGCAATTGCTCTCGGCAAAAACAGCGACGGTTACAGGGTAATCGGAGCAGCGGTAGGATATACGACATTAAAAGATGCAAAAGATGCTGCTATTGACGCCTGTAAAAATTCCGGCGGTAAAAACGTTAAAGTCGAGGACACCTGGTACGATTATTAAAAAAATCCGACAAATGTTAAAATTAACACCGATAAGACAGATTAACAGGAAATAAATATCCTCGTTAAAGAATTATTACAAAAAATAATTCAATGAATTTAAATTCAAATCTGTTTTAACGGTGTTATTATTTTGATATAAATAATTACTGGGTTGTAAAGATATAAAGACCGTCTTCACCGTCGGCAAGATAAATAAAATTGCCGAATGCAAAAACATTGAATGGAGTACCTGTAGTAACATAATAGCCTGCCGATGAGGGCCAATACAGAGAATTGAGCGTATATTCTTCTATGGCATAAGAAGGTTCCGTAATATATAATTTATTACGTCTCAGAAAAATGCTTCCCACGTATGATTTTGCCGAAGCTGTCCCGAGATACACAGGGTTTGACGGGTATGTGACATCAATCACCGTAATGCCGGCAAGACCATCTGCGACATAAGCCGTATTTGTTCCAACTGTAACATCATTTGCATCATCGAGTGTCGGTAAATAGCCCACAATATGCGGATTTGAGGGATTAGTCACATTCAATATTTCCAATCCGTAATCAGGTTCGGCTATATAGCACATTCCACCGGTAACATATAAACCTCCGATTTTATCGAAGGTATTATAAGAAGCAATCTGAGTCAATTGATTCGGAAGATTTGAAAGTTCGAGTATTTTCACAAATCCTTTATAAGTACCCGCATAAGCTTTATTATTGACCGTATCTATAAAAGCAGTCAAAACCGCATCCTGCGGAAAAAACATACTGTCCGTCTTGACCGGAGCAGCCGGATTAGACACATTAAGTACCATAAGTCCCTTATAACCGTCCGATACAAAGGCAAAAGGTATGTTATTTATATATGATACAAATACATCATATGCATAACCTGATGTATTGAACTTTACGACAATTGACGGTACACTGGGGAAACTTACATCCAAAATATAAAGTCCCGAACCTCCGTCAGCTACAAAAGCATAAGATTTATTGTTAATCACCTGAACAAAAACTCCGCTGGCAAATCCGTCTGTATTTACTTTTGCAATTAAACTCATATTTTTGAACTGAGGTTCGACAGATTCTTCAGTTTTTTTACAGGAACTAAAAACAACAGTCAGTATCATCAACATTGTTATATTCCAAATAATTTTTCCACGCATAATATGCTCCTTTTTTATTACAGCAATAGAAGAAAATAAATTCATACTTTCAATGATATTTTATATACAAGAATCCTATATAAAAGCAGAGGGAAAAAACAAATCAGTAATCCTATAGTTATCAAAGACAATATAAAAACAACAAAAACATACAGCCGATTAAAAAATTTACACAAACACGCTTTTAAATATACCGACCGCATTGTAAACATCCTGCATATCAACATCGAGATGAAACACTGCTCTTAAATTTTCATAACTTCCCGAAGAAATCAGCAAGCCTTTATTTTTAAGAAGTTTAATTAACTCATTTTTGGGAAATTTACCGGAAGAAAAAATGACGATATTTGTATGAACTTTTTCAATATTAATATTAATACCATCAAGTTCCGATATTTCCTTTGCAAAGAATTTAGCTTTTTTATGGTCATCTTTAAGTCTATCGATATTATTATCGAGTGCATACAGAGCCGCAGCCGCGAGCACTCCTGCCTGTCTCATTCCTCCGCCGAGAATTTTTCTCCACTTATGCGCTTTTTGAATAAATTCCATTGTTCCGCACAGAACAGACCCTACGGGACATCCGAGCCCTTTCGAAAAACAAAACGAAATCGAATCGACCAATGAAGCGTATTCTTTGACAGATATTCCGGTTCCCGTCATTGCATTAAATATTCTTGCTCCGTCAAGATGGATTTTAATTCCTCTTTCGGACGCAAGCCTGTTTATATCCTTAAAATTTCTTATGGAAAGGATTGTACCGCCGGCACGGTTATGAGTATTTTCGAGGCATATCAAAGAAGTTTTCGGGAAATAATATTCCATTGTCCTGATATGTTTTCTGATGTCTTCCGGATTCATTTCGCCGTAATCACCCGGAATTGTTTTAATCTGTACCTGAGATATCACGGCAGGTGCAGCCGTCTCATAATTAAAGATATGCGCTTCCGACTCACAAATTATTTCATCTCCGGGATTTGTATGTGATTTGACGGCAAGCTGGTTCGCCATGCAGCCTGTCGGGACGAACAGTGCTTTTTCTTTTCCGGTGAGTGCCGCACATTTTTCCTGCAGCAAATTAACAGTGGGATCTTCACCGAATACATCATCACCCAATTCGGCTTTAAGCATTGCATCATACATTCCTTTTGATGGTCTTGTAACTGTATCGCTTCTTATATCAATCATTTAAATTGTAATTTATTTTTCAGCGGAGTTGCCGTTACCGTTTCCATTTTCTTTGTCTTCTTCGGCAATTCTTGCCACTGCCGATATTGTATCATTTTCATCAAGTCTTATCAATCTTACACCCTGTGCATTTCTTCCCATCACTCTTATATCTTTAACTTTTTGTCTTATGAGTATTCCTCTGCTTGTTATTATCATTAAATCATCGGAATCTGTAACTTCTTTAATTGAAATCAATTTTCCGACTTTTTCGCTTGTTTTAACCGTAATAACTCCTTTTCCTCCTCTGTTTGTTATCCTGTAATCGGAAAGGTCACTTCTTTTACCAAATCCTTTATCGGTTACGACAAGAATAGTTGCCGAAGGTCTGATAACCGCCACAAGTCCTATAACATAATCACCTTTTGCAAGTTTTATTGCTCTTACTCCGGTTGTTGTTCTGCCACTGTCTCTCACAAGAGTTTCGTTGAATCTTATTGCCTGACCTTCATGAGTACCAATTAAAATCTCCTGAGTTCCGTTTGTTAATTTAACATCAATTAGTTCATCACCTTCAGTTATATTTATCGCAAATATTCCGTTTCTGCGGATATTGGAATATGCTTCCAACCGCGTTTTTTTAATTATTCCGTTCCGGGTAACCATTGTAACAAACAGTTCTTCACTGAAATCTTTAACCATAACGAACGCAGAAATATTTTCTTCTTTCTCTTTTTCGATAAGATAAAGAATTGATTTTCCTCTTGACGCCCTGCTGCCTTCGGGAATATCATATACTTTAAGCCAGTAACACTTTCCTTTATCCGTAAAAAACATTATATACTGATGTGTTGAGCCGATAAACATATGTTCGATAAAATCTTCTTCAGAAGCACCGGTTGAAGCAGCCGTTATTCCTCTTCCTCCCCTGCCCTGTGCTCTGTATGTAGTAACAGGCATCCGCTTTATAAATCCCTTGTTTGAGATCGTAATTACGACATCCTCTTCTTTTATTAATTCTTTCATCATTTCTTCGTCGCTGAGTTTTCTGACATCGTAAATTATTTTTGTTCTTCTTTCATCCGCAAATTTATCTTTAAGACTTCTAAATTCATCGCTTATTATTTCTTTCCTTAGTGCTTCGCTGGCAAGGATGCGTTTCAGTCTTTCAATAGTTTTAATTGTTTCTTTATATTCTTCTTCAATTTTTTTTCTTTCGAGTCCGGTTAATCTTTGCAATCTCATATCCAGAATTGCCTGTGCCTGAATTTCGGATAATTTAAATTTCTTCATTAATCCTTCTCTTGCCGAAGGAACGTCTTTTGATTTTTTTATCAACTTAATAATCTCGTCGATATTATCAAGTGCAATTATGTATCCTTCGAGTATATGAGCTCTTTTCTCGGCAGCATCAAGATCGAACTTTGTTCTTCTGACAACAATATTAAGACGATGCTTAATAAAATATTGCATCATATCTTTCAGGTCAAGGATTCTCGGGATACCGTCAACGAGAGCAAGGTTAATAATGCCAAAAGTAACCTGCATAGAAGTATGTTTAAAGAGATTATTGAGTATTACATGAGGATTAGCATCTCTTTTCAAACCGATTACAATTCTCATTCCATCCCTGTCGCTTTCATCGTTAATGGAAGCAATGTCCTCAATTTTTTTATCTCTTACAAGGTCCGCAATATTCTCTATAAGACTCGCTTTGTTGACCTGATACGGAATTTCTTTAATAATAATGCTTTGACGTCCGTTTTTATCTATTTCAATTGCAGCATCAGCTCTTAAGATTATTTTTCCTTTACCCGTAGTATAAGCTTCCATAACGGGTTCATATCCATAAATAATGCCGCCGGTCGGAAAATCAGGAGCAGTAACATATTTCATTAATTTCTTAATTTCGGCATCGGGATTTTTAATTAAATAGAGGAGTCCGTCAACTATTTCACCGAGATTATGAGGTGCAATATTAGTAGCCATACCGACTGCAATTCCGTTAGAGCCATTAACAAGCAGATTCGGAAACGAGCACGGCAGAACTTCGGGTTCTTTAAGAGTGTCGTCGAAATTCGGAACGAAATTCACGGTATTTTTTTCCAGGTCAGTCAGTATTGACTCTGCAATTTTTGAAAGTCTTGCTTCTGTATATCTCATTGCCGCCGGAGAATCACCGTCAACAGAGCCGAAATTCCCCTGACCGTCCACAAGAGTGTATCTTAACGAAAAATCCTGCACCATTCTGACCATTGTATCATACACGGCTTTATCACCGTGCGGATGATACTTACCGAGTACTTCACCGACAATTCTCGCGGATTTTTTATACGGTTTATTTGAAGCGAGTCCAAGTTCATTCATACCGAACAGGACTCTTCTATGAACCGGTTTCAGACCATCTCTAACATCAGGTAAAGCACGTGATACAATAACAGACATCGAATAATCGATGTATGAAGTTTTCATTTCATCTTCAATATTGACAGGAATAATTTTTTCTTTGAACATTATTTTCCAACCTTTAAAATCCCCTTATGGATTCATTTATTATTTTGAAGTGTAAAAAATTAAAATAAAACAAATTAGAAAACCAAATTAGTGGAGTTGACCGGAGTCGAACCGGCGACCCTTTCGTTGCGAACGAAATGCTCTACCAGCTGAGCTACAACCCCGTAATATAAGATGTTAAAAAACGTTTAATTTTATATAAATTTACCAATTTTTTTAACCTTATTCAATTCAAGTTTTGTTACATTTTGTGAATTTTTATTAAAGAGTTAATTGATTAAATTAATATATAATATTGGACAAATCAGATCCTGAAACATCTACCACGGCGGACAGGACGACAGACTTTCCAATGTTAAATGTAAAATGAAAAATGTAAAAATGGAAAAATTCCGATATGTAGAATTAATACATGAGGTGAGAAGGGGATTTTTTTTAATTAAAAGAAAATTTTAAAATTTTATGTCAGAAGAATTACAAAAGATATTCTATCCAAAATCCATCGCAATTATCGGAGCTTCTTCAAAAAAGAAAACTTTAGGTCATGAACTTGTAAGAAACCTGCTTAATTTCGGTTATGAGGGAAAAATTTTTCCCGTTAATCCGAAAGCAGAATTTGTTCACAGCATAAAAGCTTACAAATCGCTGGCAGATATTCATGATGATATTGACCTTGTGATTATAATGGTAGCAAAGCAGTTTGTGATTCAGGCAATAGAAGATTGTCACAGAAAAAAAATAAAATCGGTTATATTGATTACTGCCGGTTTTAAAGAAACCGGAGAAGAAGGCGAAGAACTGGAAGAACAACTTATTAAAAAGATTAATGAATATAAAATCAGACTTGTCGGTCCGAATTGCATGGGACTAATCAACACAAAGCCCGGGGTAAACATGAATTGTACGTTTGTTCAGGGCGAGCCTCACAGAGGAGGAATAGGTTTTATTTCACAGAGCGGAGCGCTGGGAGCTGCCGTATTAAAGATAATTAAAAAATTCGACATAGGGCTTTCACAGTTTATAAGTATCGGGAATAAAGCTGATATTTCGGAAAACACAATACTGGAATACTGGAAAAACAATTCAGACATAAAGGTTATAACATTATATCTGGAGTCATTATCAGATTCAAGGAAATTTATGACAATTGCCAAAGAGACAAGTAAAATAAAACCGATAATAGCAATTAAAGCTGCAAAGACCACTGCCGGAATGAAAGCCGCTTCATCACATACGGGAGCACTTGCAAGCACTGACACAATAGTAAACGCAATATTTGAACAGTCGGGAGTAATCAGGGTTGACAGTACAGAACAAATGTTTGACCTTGCCAAATCATTTGACAGAACATTTATACCTATGGGTAACAGGTTAGGCATACTTACTAATGCAGGCGGTCCCGCAATTTTGACGGTTGACGAAGCGGAAAAATCAGGATTAATAATTCCCACGCTGGAAGAAAATACAATAAAAAGCATTTCAGAATTTGCATCTCCTGAGGCATCCTTACACAATCCGGTAGATTTACTGCCTGCCGCAAACGCAGAAGCTTACGGAAAAGCTACCGAAATAATGCTTCAAGACAATAATATTGATGCTTTGATAGTAATACTCGGACCTCCGCTGATGTACGATACTATTGAGATAGGTAAATATGTTTGCGAAGCAGCAAATAAATTCAACAAGACGGCAATTTTTGTTTTTATGTCTCAGGATGAAAACATATCAGAGCTCAGCAAATTGTTAGAAGTACATCCGCCGATATTTAACAGCCCCGAATCAGCGGCGAGAGTAATCGGAGAAATGCATAAATACAAACTAATTAAAGAAAAAATATCTCCGGAAGAATCCATCGAAAGCATTATCAAAGAAACTTCAAAACAAAAAGTATCGGATATATTAAACAGGCATAAAGGTAAAGGAGAATTTTATCTTGATTTCGATGATATATACGAAATACTATCGGCATACGAATTACCGATTGTAGAATCTTTAACGGCAAAAGACACAAAAACATCGGTTGATTATGCGGAAAAAGTAGGTTTTCCAGTTGTCATTAAATCGGTTGGAAAGGAATTATTACATAAATCGGATGCCGGAGGCGTGATACTTGACATTAAGAATAAAGACGAGCTTATACAGGCAGAAAATAAAGTAATTTCGAATTTAAAAGAAAAAAATCTTGACAAAAAGCTTGAAGGATTTTTAATACAGCCATATATTAAAGGCGGAATCGAAACTATTCTCGGAGTTATAAAGGATAAATCTGCTGGACATTTAATTATGTTCGGGCTCGGAGGAGTATTAGTAGAAATATTCAAAGATGTAAAATTCAGACTGCATCCTTTATCTTCAGCAGATATTAAATCATTATACCAGGATATCAAAGGATATGAAATTTTAAAAGGGGTACGTGGAAATCTACCCGTTAATTTTAAGTATCTCGAAGAAAATTTAACGAAATTATCAAATCTGATAAATGATTTTCCGGAGTTTACCGAGATTGATTTTAACCCCTTTATTTTAAAACCTGAAAAAGAAAACTGCAAGATTTTAGATGCCAGAATGAAAATAAGGATTTAAAATTATGAGGATATCAACACAATACAACTGGGAAATGGGTCACAGGTTACCCAACCACAACGGACCATGTAAAAATATACACGGTCATTCATATAAGATGATTGTGGAACTCGAAGGAGAACCTTTAAACAGCGGAATGATGATTGATTTTTACGATTTAAATATTATAATAAAGCCGATACTCGAACAATACGACCATGCATTCCTGTGCTGGTCCGGTGATAAAAAATTATTAAAATTTCTCAGTGATAACGAAATGAAAACCGTGAAAGTCAATTATTACTCCACGGTTGAAAACATATGCAATGATTTTACCGAAAAAATATCGGTTTCACTGAGAAGAAAGAACCTTAAAAACATAAGGGAAATAACGGTCAAAATATTCGAAACTCCGAATTCTTTTGCCGAGTTGACCAAAAAGTTATAGTTTATTTTGCCTCGAGATTTATATTTCCCTTACCCGCACAGTTATTAAAGATAAAATTTACTTTATTCGGATTTCCGAATGCGGAGTCGGGTAATGATATCAGACCGTTATATATCCGTGAGTATAAAATAACTGTATCTCTCAGCACGTTCATAGTAATTTGTCCGTTCGAAAAAGTACTAATTGAGGGTCTGACGTAGAAAGAATTAGTCGCAAAAAACAAATCATATAAATAAGTCTGTGAGTTTGTTGTCCCTGAAATTTCAAACTCCAGTCTGAATGTATCATTCAATGAAGCGGCTCTGACAATATTTACGCTGCTTTGAGATGATGTTGTACTATCATCTTTACTGCATGATATTAAAGAAAAAGACAGGAAAATTGCCAGCAGTACGGGAATAATTAGATGTTTCAAAATAAATTATTTAATTTTTAAAAAAAGTTATACAATAATAATGTAATAATAGGTTAAAATAAATTAATAAATTTATTCTGATTAATAATAAAGTAACAACCAATATTTATATTTTATTTTCAGATACTTCATCAATCAATATTTTCATAGAAAGCAACAAGAGATTTACTTTACACATACATTAAAACCGAATTACAAACCGACAAAATATATGCACTCTATCAAAGCAAGCATATTAATATAGAACCTGAAAATTGTGAATTTTTCTGCTTACTTTATTTTTAACCAAACACATATATTATTTGATTATTTGTTAATTGTAATTAATTTTTAAAAAATTTATTATTGTATTTACGAAAATGTATTTATGAAAATTGAATTTTTAAAACCCTGCAACGTATTTTCTTCTTTTAAATACTACTTAAAAAATCTTTACATAAAGCTCGACAAAGATTTTCTATGGACATTCGGTTCGGGGATAGCATTTAATTTTCTTTTCAGTCTTATACCTTTTTTTCTTGTTGTTCTCACAATTTTGGGAGTATATCTGGATAAAACCGATATTTTGTCAAAAATAAATTATCAGCTTAATATAATATTACCTGTATCACAGGAATTTAAAGAAACTATTTTAACGGAATTAATTGCAAGAGCGGAAGAATTAATAAAAAACACATATACGACAGGAATAATAGGAGTCGTAGGACTGTTTTGGACGATAAGCGGACTGTTTGCAAGCATGCGGGATACGATGAATAAGATATATAATTACTCGGAAGAACATAATTTTGTAGTCGGAAAATTGAAGGATTTTTTTCTGGTAATAATTTTCATAATTCTGTTTCTGTTGTCAATCATTATAACTTCCGCTACGCAAATAATTCATATATACGAACCCGAAATTTTGGGAGTAAAATTTGACTTAACATCTTTTCAAAGCATCGGCACTTTTGTTTTCGGATTTATAACGACTTTTCTTTTGTTTTTCATTCTATTCAGGCATGTACCGCATTTTAAAATTCCTTACAGAGCAATATTTTTTGCATCTTTTATAACAAGTCTATTATTTGAAATTTCAAAATACTTTTTCACACTTTATATTTTTCAGTATTCAAATTACGGGAAAATCTACGGCACATTTGCCGCAATCGTAATAATATTCCTATGGATATACATCATTTCGATTATTTTTACTTTAGGAGCAACGATGGGAGAATTATTCATTAAAAGACATAATCTGGAGATAAGAATCAAAAAAAAGAACAAGGTACCACAATAACAAAGCTGAAGTTTTTCCCGTTAACAAATCTGATTTTTCTTCCCCGAAATCATATTCAATGCCGAACCCGCCATAAACCAATCTATCTGCTGGTAATTGAAAGAATGGTTCAGAAAGATAATATCCGAAGAATTATCATTATGTTTTAATGTCATTTCCAGCGGCAAACCCGGTTTAAAGTTTTCAACATTTATATCAGCTTTATCCTCTTCGAGAATTTTTTCGTAATCTTCAGGATTCTGAAATGTTAAAGCAAGTAATCCCTGTTTTTTAAGGTTTGTCAGATGTATTCTTGCAAATGATTTTGCTATAATAACTTTTCCCCCAAGATACCTTGGTTCCATAGCGGCATGTTCTCTCGAAGAACCTTCACCGTAGTTATCTTCTCCGACTGCCATCCAGCCGATTCGATTTTTCTTATAATATCTTGCTACATCGGGGACCTGTTCATAACGGTCTGTCAAAATATTTTTAACAAGATTCATTCTATTATTAAAATAATTCACCGCACCAATGAACATATTGTTTGAGATATTATCCAGATGTCCTCTGTATTTCAACCATGGACCTGCCATAGATATATGGTCGGTAGTACACTTTCCTTTTACTTTAATTAATAGCAATAAATTCTTAAAATCATCAGGGATTACAGGAGGTTTAAAGGGTTTCAGTTTTTGCAGCCGCTGACTTTCTTTTTTAATTATTACTTTAATATCTTTACTCTCAGAAAGCGGTGCGATGTACCCGTTTCTTTTACCGATAAAACCCCTTGCAGGTAATTCTTTTCCCGACGGTTCTTCCAGATTTACATTTTCGCCTTTATCATTAACAAGAGAATCGGTAAACGGATTGAAAGTTAGTTTTCCAGCCAGGGCAAAAGCAGTAACAATCTCCGGTGAGGCAACGAAGGAATGAGTTGCAGAATTTCCGTCATTTCTTTTAGAAAAATTCCTGTTATATGAAGTCAAAATCGAATTTTTCTCATTTTCTTTTACGTCATGCCTCTTCCATTGTCCGATACAAGGTCCGCAGGCATTAGCGAGAACAAGACCTCCGATTTTTGCAAAATCATCGAGCTGACCGTCTCGTTCCAAAGTTGCTCTAATTAATTCGGAGCCAGGAGTAATAACAAATTCGGATTTTGCTTTCAAGCCTTTTCGGTAAGCTTGTTTTGCAATACCAGAAGCTCTTTCCATATCTTCATAAGATGAGTTTGTACAGCTGCCGATTAAAGCCACTTTAAGCTCTTCGGGATACCCGTTTTCCATGATAAAACTTCCGAATTTTGAAACAGGAGTAGCCAGATCGGGAGTATACGGACCGTTAATATGCGGTTCGAGTTCACTGAGATTAATTTCGATTATTTTATCATAATATTTATCGGAATTCGAATCCGGGACAAGAAACTCCATAATGTCATTTGCCATTTCAGCCACATCTTTCCTTCCTGTATGTACAAGATACTGATACATTTTATTGTCAAACGGAAATATGGAAGTTGTTGCGCCGATTTCCGCACCCATATTACAGATAGTTGCTTTACCGGTACAGGATATAGTTCCGGCACCTTCCCCGAAATATTCGATAATATGGTCAGTACCGCCTTTCACAGTTAATATTCCCGCAAGTTTCAATATCACGTCCTTAGGTGCAGTCCATCCTTTTAACTTTCCTGTCAGATGAACCCCGATAATATTCGGGATTTTCAATTCCCACGGAAAGCCTGCCATAACATCGACAGCATCGGCACCTCCGACACCTACTGCGAGCATTCCCAGTCCTCCGGCGTTAGGCGTATGAGAATCCGTCCCGATCATCAGACCTCCGGGAAATGCATAATTTTCCAGAACAACCTGATGAATAATTCCTGCACCGGGCTCCCAAAATCCGATGCCATACTTTTGTGAAGCAGATTTCAGAAAATCAAAAACCTCATTATTATTTTCATATGCTCTTAACAGGTCATCTTTCGAACCCTTCTCTGCCTGTATCAAATGGTCGCAGTGTATTGTAACCGGTACTTTTACTCTCGGAATCCCTGCTGATATAAATTGCAGCAAAGCCATTTGCGCCGTTGCATCCTGCATAGCGATTCTGTCCGGAACGAATTCAGAAAAATCTTCACCTCTTTTAAGCGGATTTTGTACAATTTTATATGAATGAGAAAATAATATCTTTTCCGACAAGGTTAAAGCTCTCTTATAAGTATTTTTTATACTGTCTACTTTTTTTGAATACTCCTTATAAAAATTTTTTATCAATTCAAAATCAAATATCATTTTTATATTAAATTAATTTTTTAATACTATTTAAATCCGATACAGGCAATTTACAAGAATAATTTTTGCAAACATAGAATTTAATTTCAAGAGAATTTAATTCCATTTTTTTCAGATATTCAAATCTATCCGACATTTGCGGACAAGCATTCAATATTACTTTATCGGGCAAATATTTTTCATTGATATACCTCAGTATATCTTTAACTTCCTGTGAATTTTTATCACCTGTAAATATAATTTCCCTGAAAGACAAAGCGGACAATAAAAGTACATACAGCATATTCGGATATGAAAACGGCATTTTTTTTATTTCATCGTAATATAAAGAAAAAGTATTTTCAAAGTATTTTAAATAATTCTTATCACCTGTAATTTTAGATATATATAGAATATTCAACAGCTGAATTGAATTCCCGGAAGGTTCTGCTCCGTCATAAATATCTTTTATTCTCAGAATTATGTCTTTTTCATTGCTTTCCGTATTAAAGAACCCTCCGTTTTCTTTATCATAAAACTTATCAATAACCAGTTCATTTAATTCCAATGCAAGGTCAAGATATTTTAGTTCAAAACTTATTTCATACAATTGAATTAAAGCTTTTATGAAATACGAATAATCTTCCAGAGTTCCTTTAAATTTTACTTCGCCTTCACAATACCTGTGATATAATATTTTATCAACTTTGTCATAAAGTTTTTCTATAATAAAGTCTGCCGTTTTAAGTGCTGATTTCAGATAAGAGTCCTTGCCCGTAACCCTGAAAGCTTTTGTTAAAGCAGAGATTGCCAGTGCGTTCCAGGAAGTTAATACTTTATTATCCAAACCCGGTTTCGGTTTTTTATTTCTATGTATCAGCATTTTATTACTGCAATCTTTAATAATTTTCTGTACTTCTTCGTGTGTAATATTAAATTTTTTCGAAGTACTATATACATCATTTGCAATATACAAAACATTTTTCGAACCGAAAACATTATGAGGGTCATAAATAGTATTTCCCCCGTGCATTATTCCGAAATGATACATTATCACATCAGCATTTTTTCCTGCTAAATTCCGTACTTCTTCCCAATCCCACAAATAATATTCCCCTTCTTTTTTTTCCGCATTTTCGTTCCGGTCTTCCAAACTTTCCGCATCTTCACTTGAAAAATAAGCTCCATCCTGATTTTTTAAATAATTTTCCATATAGTTCAGGATATCTGTTCCCGCCTCAACAAACAGCCGTTCATTTGAAACGAGGAATGCATCAAAATACAATTCAGCCAGCTGTGCCTGATCGTACAGCATTTTTTCAAAATGCGGTACCCTCCAGTAAATATCCACCGAATATCTGTGGAAACCACCTCTAAGCCGGTCGTATATACCTCCTTCAAACATTTTTTTCAGAGTATAGGTTACCATATCGAGAGCTTTAACATTGCCGTATTCGTAATAATATGCGACAAGTAAATTCAGCAAAACAGGTCTGGGGAATTTATTTCCGGTTCCGAATCCTCCGTTTTCCTCATCATATAATCCTTCACACTGTTCAAATAACTTTTCAAATAAATCAGATGTTTTTTCTGTACTCACGACATCAGACGGATTTCTTAGCATTGTCTTGGAAAGAATTCCGGTTATTTTCTCGCTGCTTGTAATAATTTCTTCTCTTGAATCACTCCAGAGTTCAGTAATTTTTTTAATAATATCCTCAAAACCTGCTCTTCCGTATTTTTCTCTGGGGGGAATATAAGTTGCGCCATAGAAGGGTTTTAAATCCGGAGTCAGAAACATATTGAGCGGCCACCCGCCCATACCTGTCATTGACTGCAGAGCCGTCATATATATTTTATCGATATCAGGTCTTTCTTCTCTGTCAACCTTTATATTAACAAAATACTCATTCATCAAAGATGCTATTTCTACATTTTCAAAAACCTCTCTTTCCATCACGTGGCACCAATAGCACGAGGAATATCCGATTGATAAAAAAATCGGTTTATTTTCAGACTTAGCTTTATTTATTGCTTCGTCACCCCATGGATACCAGTTGACGGGATTTTCCGAATGCTGAAGCAAATAGGGGCTTTTTTCATTTACAAGTTTATTCGACAAAGTTATTGTTTTTTTAATAAATTAATATATATATTATTTAATTAATACTTAATAATTATGCTAAAATTTGACTTTCAGTTTTATTAATAGATGTATATCTTAAAAGATATTAAACGATTTTTTTAAATATAAAATTTAACCATTAATGCAGAAGGTATTATTTGAGATTAATTACAGCATTCATCCGGAAAAGCGCGAAGAGTATATCGATACCATAATAAAGCTAAAATCCCTCATAAACGAAAAATTTGACATTAATTATTCTGTTTTCGAAAACACCAAGAAACAAAACAATTTTTCCGAAATTTTTATATGCAATTCGGAAGAAGAACTCGAAAAATTCGATGACACACAGGATGACAGCATCAGAGAAATTATATCGGAATTATTTGAAAAATACATAAAAGACAAAAAAGTAATTTACACGACCAAAACAGAAATTTAAAAAACAGAACAACGGGTTAATATTCAGTTACATTATTTTATTTTCGTGGAGTATACTTATAGAGCACAATGAGTTTTTTAGAAAAAATTAATTTGCTTCAAAAAAGCAAAATTGACCTGACAAATGACATTTACGTTAAATCACTAATTGTATTTATTACCATAATCATAATAAGTTTGCTTCTGCCGAACGTAAAAAATTATGAAGTAAAATACGAGATAGGAACGGTCTGGACTGATGAAGATCTGATAGCACCGTTCACATTTCCCATATATAAAGACGAGCAGGAATACGAGACAGAAAAGCAAAAAGCAATCAACAGTGTGGAGCCGGTTTTTACAGACAGAACAGTTATGTCATCGCAATATAAAGATTCTCTCAGACTTTTTTTTCAAAACATAAACAAAGTCCTTTTCAAAGCAAAGAGTCTCGATAAAGAAAATGACGAAATAATTAACTCAGCTGAGCTGGATGAACTTAAGAATAAAATTCAGATTCAATTTACGAAGGAACAGTGGGTAAACTTATTTAGGTTATACAAATCAAAGCCAATTGAAAACAACACAGAGTACCAGAATTTCATTTCTACAACCGACAGAGTAATTCAGGATTTATCGCAAAATAAAATATTAAATCTTAACAAATCAGATATTAAGACTCCCGATATTTTCATAAAAACCGAAGACCAAAAAATTTTAAAATCAGAATCGCTGACAAGAGTATATGACCGAACCGAAATAACAAATATCATCAGCGAAAGACTGAACGTGTTAATGGAAAATCCTTTTATCAGAGGTATTACTTCGGAAATTGCCAGATATTTTATCAAAGAAAACTTAATATACGATAAAAATCTTACAGAACTCGAAACAGAGAGCCGTGTAGACCAGATTCCGAAGACAATAGGGATTGTAATGGAAAACGAAAGGATAGTCAGCAAACATGATCCGATTACAAAGGAAACAAAATTAAAACTCGAATCTTTCAAAAAGGTAAGACTGACAAGAATAGGCGTTCAGGATTATTTTCTTCAGTTTCTTGGAAAATTATTGCTTGTATTGATTTTGCTGTTTGTATTCGGAATTTTCCTGAAAATTATCAGAAGAGATATTTTCTCCGATAATTCAAAGCTTCTGCTGATTTCATCAATCATAATATTGATTTCACTTTTTTCCTATATAAGTTTGCATTTAAACATTAAATATCCGGTAGAGCTTCTTATTTTCGTATCGGTAGCTTCGATTTTACTCACGATAATTTTTGATTCAAGACTTGCATTTTTTGCAATAATTATTATATGTTTTCTGGTTTCATCAGTAAGAGGGGGAGACTATACATTATTATTCATATCTTTTTGCGGTGGCACACTTGCAATTTTCAGCGTCAGGGATATAAAAAACCGCACACAAATTTTCCGTTCATTTTATTTTATTTTATTCGGATATCTGATACCCATACTGGCTTTCGGACTTGACAGAAGCGACACTACTTCGAAGATTGCAACAGAAATGATTTTTGGGGGAGTAAATGCAATAATATCACCAATTCTTGCTTATGGTCTTCTGATATTCTACGAAAGAGTTTTTAAAATAACAACCGATTTAACTTTACTTGAACTTGCGGATTTCAACCATCCGCTATTAAAAGAGTTATCGGCAAAAGCACCCGGCACCTTTCATCACAGTGTTGTCATGGGCAATCTTGCAGAAGCAGCAGCAGAGGCAGTAGGAGCAAACAGAATCCTTGCAAGGGTCGGATGTTATTATCATGATATAGGAAAAATCAACAAACCTGAATATTTTATTGAAAATCAGCTTGAAAGAATCAACAGACACGAAAATTTAACACCAAATATCAGCGTTAAGCTGATAATTTCACATGTCAAAGACGGCATTGAACTTGCCAAAAAATACAAACTACCCAAAGAAGTAATAGACTTCATACCGATGCATCACGGCACAAATCTTGTTTCATATTTCTACAACAAAGCAAAGAATCTGGTTGACGAAGATAAAGAGGACATTCATGATTACATTTACAGGTATCCCGGACCTAAGCCGAATACAAGGGAAACAGCGATAGCAATGTTAGCCGATACCATTGAAGCTTCTACAAGAACAATAGAAGACCCGACACCCGGAAAGCTTGAAGATAAAATAGACGAAATAATTAACAAAAGACTCGTTGACGGAGAACTTGACAACTGCGATTTAACTTTAAAAGACCTGACAAAAATAAAATTAGCTTTTCTTAAGATTCTTGTAGGTATCCATCACCAGAGAATCAAATATCCCGAACAATCAAACAATTAGATTTTTTACATTTGAGCAATCGAAAACAGGTAACAAGAGCAAATGAGCGAATTCGATACTTACAAAAAATTATTTTTAAATTATCTGAAGATTGAGAAATCCTTATCAGAAAATTCAGTTATATCATACGATTATGACCTGAAAAAATTTTTCGATTATCTAACGAATGTAAAATTAATTTCGTCAATCAAGGATGTAAACGAAAATTTAATTAACAAGTACATTTCATTCCTGAGAAAATCCGATTCCAGAACCGGTGAAAAGTTTTCTTCAGCATCCATAAATAGAAATATTTCAACACTAAAGTCATTTTTCAGGTTTTTAGTAAACGAAGACATGATAGAATACAATCCATTAGAGAACATCGAGTCTTCGCGAACAGCAAGGATATTACCGGAAATACTTACAAGGGAAGAAATCGAAAGAGTGTTGGAAATTCCGGATACAGGTAATATTCTGGAACTAAGAGACAAGGCAATTCTGGAAGTGATGTATGCAACCGGGGTAAGAGTATCAGAATTAATTAATATTGAATTACCGAGCATATATTACGACGAGGAATACATAAGGGTAATCGGCAAGGGTTCAAAAGAAAGAATAATTCCTATAGGTCGGAAAGCAATAGAGTCACTTACCAAATACATAACGGAAAGCAGGGAAAAATTAAAGAATAAAACTTCGGGAAACATACTTTTTTTAAATTTCCGCGGAAATAAAATGTCAAGAATGGCGATTCTCAATATCACAAAGAAATACTGCTCACTTGCCGGTATAAGAAAGAAGATACATCCGCACACAATCAGGCACTCATTTGCCACACATATGCTTGAAGGCGGAGCTGATATCAGGATTATACAGGAACTGCTTGGTCATTCCGATATTTCCACAACTCAAATATATACACACATTGACAGAGAGTATTTGATAGAAGTTCACAGGATGTACCACCCCAGAGCATAAATAAAACAATTGCACTAAAAATTTCAGATTACCGCAACCGGAGGCATTTTACTTTTAAACCGATTTTTCTTAATCATATATTCAATTCTATCGATAAATTCCTGAGTAAAACCCATTAATAAAAGTTCATTCTGCGATTTCTTTAAGTCAAATTTATTATACAGATATTTATCGGCTTCTTCGTAAGTAATTCCCATCTCTCCTTCATCAGTCTGACCTTTCCATAAGTCCGCTGTCGGCTTTTTATTCAGTATCTCCTCCGGTACTCCCAAACATCTGGACAATGCTCTTACCTGAGTTTTATACAGACCTCCTATAGGGTTCAATGCGCAGGCTGAATCACCGTAGACAGTCGTATATCCAAGATATATTTCGGTTCTGTTACCAGTCCCTATAACAAGTGCATTTTCCCTGTGTGAAATATCGTATAATGTAATCATACGGATTCTTGCCATTATATTCCCCTTCCTGATATTTGACATTTCCGAATCATTAATAACTTTAATACATGAATCGACCATAGGAGTGATTTCGACTGTTTGGTACCGCACCTGCAGTTTATCAATAACTTTAACGGCATCCGTTATACTATCCCTGCTTCCTGTTTTATAAGGCATCAGGACACATAACAGATTATCTTTTCCCAAAGCTTTAACTGTTAAAAATGCGGAAAGTGCCGAATCTATACCTCCGGACAATCCAAGGACGCCTTTTTTAATCCCTGCTTTCGATGTTTCCTCCCGCAGGAATTCGACTATCTTCGTTTCAAGAATTTTGCAATCCAATAGCATGGCAATCTATTTAAAAAATAAAAAAGCCGGTGACTACCGGCTCTTTTAAATTGCTGTAATACAATTATTTAGATACCTGATATACAATTTTTCTGATTGTATCAAATTGAAGATAAGGAAATAATTCCTGAATTTTATCAATAGCTTCACCGGCACTCATTTCTCTTCTCATATCTTTATACATTTGCCTTATTTTATAATCTCTAATTGCCTTTTCATCCAATAACTTATATTTCTTCAGAGTGTTAAATACTTCGTCGTCAATTAATTCACTTAAAGGATTATCACTTTTTGCTTTATTTTTTGCTGAAGGTTTCACTTCTTTTCCTCCTTATATATTATTTAACATTATTATTTTTCACGGTGTTTCTATACAAATATAACAAAAAAGTACATAGAAAATCAAGTTTTATTAATAAATTATATCAGTTATATTTACAGGTTTAAACGAAAAAGATACAAATTAGTTCATATTTTGAACTTATTAAGATTTGAATTTATTATAAATTGATATATTAATATATTGATATATTATTGAGATATATATTGTTTATGAAAAAATTACTTTTATCATTTTACATTCTGATTATATTAATCCTTTCATTCAGCAGCACAATACTTTCACAGGGTAAGGATACAAAATTCCTGAACTACAGCATTTATACAAATAAAGAATCCTACACACCGACAGAGACTTTAAAAACCGCAGTAGTATTGAAAATTAAACCTCAGTATCACATAAATTCATATAAAACCGATGATGAGGGATACATTAAAACCGTTGTTGAAGTAAATTCGCAGGACTGGAATTTATCAAATATTTATTATCCACCTGACACTGTCTACACTTTTAAGAGTACAGGTACGACCATCAGAACTTACATAGGTGAAATTGTAATAGGTGCAGATATTAGCCCAAAAAGAAAATTACCACCCGGGATATACAAATTACCTGTGACAATTACGTATCAGGCTTGTGATGACAAGACCTGTCTGCCGCCTGAAACTATAACACAAGAAACAGAAATCACTATTTCTGAAATAAATACAGAAAAAACAATAAACAGCCAAGTTTTCAATAAAATCGACTATTCAGGATTTTTCAAACCGGACAGTTCAGATAAGAGTAAGGAAGAAAGTTTTCAGACAAAAGATACACAATTACAATATAAGGATGAGGACAGGGTTTCAAATTTATTTGAAGAAAAGGGTTTCATAATAGCACTCATTTTTATTTTCCTCGGAGGATTAGCTTTAAACCTTACTCCATGTGTTTATCCGTTGATTCCGATTACCATCAGTTATTTCGGAGCACAAAGCAAAGGAAACAAATTTCAAAAAATTTTAATTGGCATATTCTATGCGCTAGGAATGTCAATTACGTATTCAGTTTTAGGAGTCCTGGCAGCTTTAACGGGACAGATATTCGGGGCGGCACTACAAAATCCCATAGTTATTGTAATAATTTCCTTGATATTTGTGACTCTTGCAACAAGTATGTTCGGACTGTTTGAAATAAGAATTCCTCAGAAAATAGCCCTTGCAGGAAATAAAAACAGACCGGGATACGGAGGCGCAATTTTCATGGGTCTGCTGGTAGGATTTATTGCTGCTCCCTGCATCGGTCCTTTTGTCCTGAGCTTACTGGTTTATGTCGGCAGCAAAGGAGATGCTTTTTTAGGATTCTTGTTATTTTTTGTTTTATCAATGGGTTTAGGTTTCCCTTATATTATTCTTGCATCTTCATCAACTCTTATAAGTAAACTTCCCCGTTCAGGGGAATGGATGGAAGGAATCAAAGTAATTTTTGGTTTTATCTTGATCGGATTGGCAATTTATACATTAGAGCCCTTAATTCCGAAAGAATTTTTCAAATATTTATTTCCGGGATATATAATTTTTTCCGGTGTATATTTAATTTTAATAGACAGGAAAGGTGTTTCCTCCCGCGGATTTACAAAATTCAAATACATAGCGGCAATACTTGCAATAGTCTATGGTACATACAACATTAAACCGGAACAAAAAGCAGAACTTTACATCTGGTCGGAATTAAAAACAGTACAGGAAATCCGAAACAGTATCAAATCGGAAAACAAACCGGTTATTATCGATTTTACGGCAGTCTGGTGTTCGCAATGCAAAGAATTAGAAAAATATACATATACAGACGAAAAAGTAATAGAATTATCAAAAAGTTTCAATAATATCAAAGTAGACCTGACCTCAGGAGGAGAAGAGATATGGAGAGAATTCGACATCAAAGGATTACCGACAGTAATATTTCTCAATTCCGACGGAACAGAATACAAAGAATTAAAAGTTACGGGATTCGTGGAACCGGAGGAATTTCTTAAAATTATGAATACCGCTTTAGATAAAGGAAAAACAAAATGAAAAAATTAATT
>Ga0194112_10001464_pt1 | contig 34750 bp, 40 predicted proteins | sample TA2MahC400mmetaG_FD_146191 | JGI IMG/M metagenome (GOLD analysis project Ga0194112, IMG submission 146191) | Freshwater microbial communities from Lake Tanganyika, Tanzania - TA2015016 Mahale Deep Cast 400m | ecosystem: Environmental > Aquatic > Freshwater > Lake | place: Tanzania: Lake... | reverse complement strand
AGACCCGTCGGGAGCCGGGGCCCGGCTAGTCGCCTTCGGTGGTGCCGGGAGGCGGCCAGGCCACGGCCAGGATCGGACAGGGGGCGCCCGGGTCGCGATGGCGCCAGCCGTCGGGGCCGAAGACCACCACGCCCGCGCAGTTGCGGCACACCAGGAGCAGCACGGGGAAGGGCATCGGCGGCGGGACCGGCGGCCCTGAGGGGTTTGCCCGGGGCGGTCCCGGCCGACGGTAGCCTCACCCCGTCGAGGAGGGCCGTGCCGTTTGATGCCTTCGCCGAAGCCGACCGCCTGAGCGCCGCCCTGCGCCGTCTGGCGCCGGTGCCGGTGGACCCGGCGCCGGTCATCCGCACGGCGCGGCCCTTCCACGGGGCGCGCCTGGGCGAGATGGAGGGCCTGGCGCGCGCCTGGCATCGGGAGCACCCCGGCAGTGCTGCCGAGGAGGTGCTCTCTCTGGCCGACGCCCTGTGGCGGCGCGCCGTTCGAGAGGAGATGGTGCTCGCCACCATGCTGGTGGGGCGCCACCGGGAAGCCGGGTGCGCCTTCGGGCTGCGCCGCCTGGATCGCTGGGCGGCGCTCCTCGACAACTGGGAGACCACCGACAACGTCGGATCCCGGGTGCTGGGCCCTTGGGCGGCGGCCGACCCCGGGACCCGCCTGGCGGCGCTGGAGCGCCTGGCGCACCGCCGGAACCCATGGCTGCGCCGCCTGGCCCTGGTGGGCTGTGTCTACCCGGCGCGGCGCCCCGACGCCGTCTGCTGGTGGCCTCAGGTGGCCGGGATCGTGCTGGCCCGGGCGGACGATCGGGAGGCCGCCATCCCCAAGGCGATCTCGTGGGTGCTGCGGGCCTACGCCCGGCGATGCCCGGCCGAGGTGACCGCTTTCCTGGAGGAACACGGCCGGGCCCTGCCCGCCATCGCGGTGCGGGAGGCCCGTCACCAACTGGCCACCGGCTACAAGACGGGCCGGCCCGGCCGCCGGGCGGGGGGGCCGGCCCAGGCCGGGTCGGCGAACTCCTGAACCTCGATCAGGTGGCCGTCGGGGTCGCGGTAGAAGGCGTGGTGGATGTGGTACTGCTCGCTGAAGGAGGGAGGGGCCACCACCTCCACCCCGGCGGCGGTCAGGCGTTCGTGCCAGGCAGCCACCGCCGGGCTCACCAGGGTGACGATGACCCCGGCGGCGGCCGCCGCGCCGGAGCGCTCGCAGACCCCGAGGTAAGCCGCCCCGGCCACCCGGTAGATGCGGCAGGTCCCCTGGTCGACGACCAGGGCCAGGCCCAGGGCCCCTTCGTAGAAGGCGGCGCTGCGGCCCAGGTCGGCCACCGGCAGGAAGGTGATCTGGGCGTCGACGGGGAGGGCGGCCACCAGCGGATTCAAGCAGCGCCGGGACGGCCTAGGGTGGCGGCCGCGTTACCTCGGGAGTAGGACACATGCGGGGCTTCTTCGAGCCGGAGACGGTGGCGGTGGTGGGGGTCTCCAACGAACCGGACAACCTGGGCAGGACGATCTCGATGAACCTGCTCGCCTTCGACTTCCGGGGGATCGTCTACGAGGTGGGCCCCAAGGGCGGGTCGCTGTACGGCCGGCGCATCTACCGGTCGGTCGAGGACATCCCCGACCAGGTCGACCTGGCGGTGATCCTGACCCCGGCGGCGGCGATCCCCGGCATCATGGAGGAGTGCGGCCGCAAGGGGGTGCGCCGCGTGGTCGTCGAGACCGGGGGGTTCAGCGAGTTCGGGGAGGAAGGGCGGCGCCTCGCCGAGCGGGTGAAGGAAGCGGCGGCGCGCTGGGGCATCCGCTTCATCGGCCCCAACGGCCTCGGGGTGATCAACCGGCGCCTGGGCCTGGCGACTTCCTTCGGCATCCTCGACCCCTCCGTCCCGGCGGGGGGCATCTCGGTGCTCAGCCAGAGCGGCGGGGTGATGCTGAGCATCCTCAACACCCTCACCAGCGAGGGCCTCGGCGTGGCCAAGCTGGTGTCCATGGGTAACAAGCTGGATGTGGACGAGAACGACCTGCTCGAGTACCTCATCGAAGACCACGAGACCCACATCATCTGCATGTATCTGGAGGGGATCAGCGACGGGCGGCGGCTGATGGAACTGGCCCGGCGCACCGACAAGCCGATCCTGGTGCACAAGGCGAACATCGGCGCCGCCGCCGGCCGGGTGGCGGCCTCGCACACCGCCGCCCTCGCCGTCGACGATCGGGTGGTCGACGCCGCCCTGCGTCAGGTGGGCATCGCCCGCTTCCGCTCCACCGAGACCCTGGTGCACTACCTCAAGGCCCTGGCCCTGCCCCCGCTGCGGGGCAACCGCCTGGCGGTCCTCTCCCGCTCCGGGGGCCACGCCGTCATCACCGCCGACGACTGCGACTCGAACGGGTTCGAGTTGGCCACCCTGCCCGCCGACTTCCTGGAGGCGGTGCAGGAGCGCTTCCGCGCCAAGGTGGTGCGGCTCACCAACCCCATGGATCTGGGCGACCTGTTCGACCTCGAGGTGTACGGGGACCTCGCCGAGGCCACGCTGGGGATGCCCGGGGTGGACGGCATGGTCTTCCTTCACACCTACGTCAGCGGGTACGAGGGGCCGAGATCCGAGGAGTTGTTCCGGCGCCTGCATCGCATCTCCCTGGAAGCCGACAAGCCCATCGCGGTCTACGCCAACACCGCCGCCGTCGAGGTCACCCGCCTGAAGCGGATCCTCCCCGGCCCGATCTTCGACGAGCCCTTCGACGCGGTGCGCGCCCTGGCTCTGCTGCGCGACTTCGGGCGGGGGATGGCCCCCAGCGCCGGGCGGCCCGACGGGCCTTCCGACGCTGCGGCCGTACGGACGGTATTCGAGCGCTGCCGCCGCGAGGGCCGGGATCCCCTGCTCCAGGAGGCCATCGCGGTGGCGGCCGCCTACGGCATACCGGTGGTGGCGGGCCGGCTCGCCGTCGACGAGGCAGGCGCGGTGACCGCCGCGGAAGAACTGGGCTACCCGGTCGTCCTCAAGGTGGTCAGCGGGGAGATCGCTCACAAGTCGGACTTCGGCGGGGTGCAGCTGAACCTCCGTTCGGAGGAGGGGGTCCGCGCCGCCTACTTCGAGATCATGGCGGCGGCGTCGTCCCGGGCCAAGGGAGCGGCGGTCTCCGGGGTGCTGGTGCAGCCGATGGCCCCGGCCGGGCGCGACCTGATCGTGGGGGCGAAGCACGACCCCAACTTCGGCCACGTGATCCTGGTGGGGATGGGCGGCATCTTCGTGGAGTTGCTGGGCGACACCTCGCTGCGGGTGGCCCCCTTCGGGCGCCGCACCGCCGAGGCCATGCTCCGCGAGTTGCGGGTCTTCCCCATCCTGGAGGGACGCCGGGGGCAGGCTCCCTCGGATCTCCCCGCCCTCATAGAGGTCATCCGCGCCGTGACCCGCCTGGTCACCGACTTCCCCGAGATCATCGAGTTGGACCTGAACCCGGTGCGGGTCCACGCCGTCGGCGAAGGAGCCGCCGCTCTCGACGCCCGGATGCGGCTGCGTCCGGCAGCGGGGTGAGGCTCCGGCCATATACTCCCGGCCGTGCACGACAAGGTGGCCATCCTCGGGGCCGGGGCTATGGGCGAACTGCTCGCCGGTGGCCTGCTCCGCGCCGGCTGGGGACGGCGTGAACTCGTGCTGGCGGCGCGGCGCCCCGAGCGCCAGACCGAGATAGAACTGCGCATCGGAGTGCGGACGCTGCTGGACGCCGCCGAGGCGGTCCGGGGCCATCGCGTGGTGGTGGTCGCGGTGAAGCCCGGCGACGTCCCCGCCCTGCTCGAACAGATCCGGCCGGCCATCACCCCCGACCAGGTGATTCTGTCCTTCGCCGCCGGGGTGCCCACCCGCCGCTTCGAGGACGCCTTCGGCGAGGTGCCGGTGGTGCGGGCCATGCCCAACACGCCGGCCCTCTTCGACGAGGCCATGAGCGCCTATTGCACGGGCCGCTACGCCTCTCCGGAGGCGGTAGGGGCGGCGGTAGGCGTCCTCGAGTCGGTGGGCCAGACCATCGCCCTCGACGAGCATCTGCTCGACGCCGTCACTGCGGTTTCGGGGACGGGCCCGGCCTACATGTTCTTGCTCGCCGAGGCCCTCATCGAAGCGGCCATCCGGGAGGGCATCCCCCGGCATGCCGCCGAGCGCCTGGTGAAGCAGACCGCCCGGGGGGCGGGGATGCTCCTGGCCGATCTCGACGCCGGGCCCGAGCAGTTGCGGGCCCAGGTGACCTCCCCCGGCGGCACCACCGCCGCCGCGGTCCACGTGCTCGAAGAGCGCGGCTTCCGGGCCCTGGTGGCCGACGCGGTGCGGGCGGCGGCCGAGCGGTCCCGAGAACTGGGGCGGCGCGCCGTGGAGCAGCCTTGAGGGCTCCCCGAGGGGAGGCCCGTTGAGCCTCCTGGGCCGCCTGGTGCTGGCGATCACCCGCCGCCGCCTGGTGCGCCGCGTGTTCACCGCCGGCGGCTGGGGCCGCCGGGTGGCCACCCGCTTCGTGGCGGGGGAGGCCCTCGAAGATGCGGTGGCGGTGGCGCGGCACCTCAACGACCGGGGCTTCCTCGTCTCCCTGGACCACCTGGGGGAGCACGTCTCCGATACCCGCCTGGCCGTCCAGGCCCGCGACGACTACCTGGCCTGCATCGACCGGATCGGCGCCGAGGGCCTGCAGGCCAACATCTCGGTGAAACTCACCCAGTTGGGCCTGGGTCTCGACGACGCCCTGGCCGAGGAGTCGCTGCGCGCCCTGGCGGTGCGGGCGGGGGCGGTGGGGACCACGGTGACGGTGGACATGGAGGAGAGCGCCCTGACCGAGGCCACCGTCGCCCGGTACTGCCGGGTGCAGGCGGATCACGGCAACCTGGGGCTGGCGCTGCAGGCCTACCTGCACCGCACTCCGTCCGACCTGGCCCGGGTGCTGCCCCTGGGCGGGCACCTCCGCCTGTGCAAGGGGGCCTACGACGAACCGGAGGCGGTGGCGCTGCGGCGGCGGGCCCAGGTGGATGAGGCTTTCCGCTCCCTGCTCGCCATGCTGATGGCCGCTGAGGAGGTGCGTCCCGCGGTGGCCACCCACGACCACCGTCTGGTGGCCGCCGCCGCCGACCTGGGGCGCTCGCGGCAGGCGCCGTTCGAGTTCCAGATGCTCTACGGGATCCGTCCCTCGCTGCAAGCCGACCTCGCCGCCGCCGGCCACGCCGTGCGGGTCTACCTTCCGTACGGCGAATCGTGGTACCCCTATCTGACCCGCCGCCTGGCCGAGAGGCCGGCCAACCTCTGGTTCTTCGCCCGCGCGCTGTTCGGACGCTGAGAGAGCGGCCGCCCGGCGCCGGCCGCCGGCGGCGGTCCCGCTTCCTGAGGCCTGACATCTAGAGTGGTCGCCATGATGCGGCGTCTGCTCCTGCTCGTGGTCCTCGTGGGCCTGCTCGTCGCGGTGGCGGCTCCGGCGGGGGCCCAGACCCCCGACCAGGTCGCCGCCCGGGTGGGCGACAACGGGTACTGGATCGATCCGGGCCTCCCGGCCGACGAGGGCCGGATCTCGGCGGCGGTGGCCCGGGCGGGCAGCGCCGGGGTGCGCCTCTTCGTGGTGCTCCTGATGGACGACCCTCCGGGCGGGGCGACCACCTTTGCCGATGCGGTGCTCGATCGCCTCGGCGACGGCACGGTGCTGGTGAAGGCGGAGACGACGGCCGGGTGGGCCACCTGGGACCAGGACCCGGCGGCGCTGGCACGGGCCCTCGACGCCGGGTTGGCCACCCCGGGCGGCGATGTCGAGTTCGTGGAGGGGGTGGTGGCTTCCCTCATCGGGGCGCCCGTCGACGGCGGGCAGGACGGCGGGGCCACGACCGGCGGGGGAGGCGGCAAGACCGGCCTCGTCGTGCTGCTCGTCCTGGTGGGGGGCCTGGTCCTGCTGGTGGTGTGGGCGGCGCGCCGCCAGTCGAAGAGCGCGGCGCAGAGCAAGGCCCGCGCCGTCGAGGAGGCCCGCCGGGAGATCAAGGTTCAACTCGACGCCATGGCCAACACCATCCTCGAGATCTCCGACGAGGTCGCCGCTTCGGAGACGCGCGAGGACAATCAGTATCTGGAGGAGGCGAGCCGTACCTTCACCGAGGCCGCGGAGTCCTACGAGGGCGCTGCCGAACTGGCGCGTCTGGAAGAGATCAGCGCCCGCCTGGACGAGGCCCGCTGGCAACTCGACGCCGCCGCCGCCCTCGCCGGGGGGAAGCCGGTGCCGCCGCGCCCCGCCAAGGAGGAGCGGCACGCCTGCTTCTTCGACCCCACGCACGAGGGCCCGTTCGAGGAGGCCGAGGTGCGCACCGCCGCCGGCAACAAGACGGTGCGGGTCTGCGCCGCCGACGCCGCCAAGCTGCGACGCGGCGAGCAACCCGATCCGCGTATGATCGAGGTGCAGGGCCGGCCGGTTCCTGCCCCGGCGGCCCCCCGCTCATACGGGGGCGGCGGCTTCTCCTGGCTGGATGTCTTCGCGGTGATCGTCGGGGGCATGGGCCAGCCGCGTTCCTACGACTGGGGCCCGCGACCCACCTCGGGGAGTTGGGGCTCGGGATCGGGCGGGGCCCCGGCCCGGCCGAGGATGGGGGGATCCGGGTCGGCGGGCCGGCCGAGGATGGGGGGATCCGGGTCCGCGGGCCGGGCGCGGGGGGGCCGCACCGGCATCCAGCGGCGTCGCTGACCGCGGCGCCGTCGGCACCGGGGCGCGGAGGGGGCCCGGGGGCTGTAGCGGGCGCGCCCGGCGAAGTGGGCGCGCCTTCGGCGCTGGGGAGCGGCGATTCCCTACACTGAGCCGGCAATCTGCCGGCAATCTAGAGAAGGATGATCATGGGCTTCTTCAAGCGTCTCTGGGGCTACCTCAAGACCCTCTTCCGCACCAAGGCCGAGAAGATGATGGACCCGGAGATCGAGATCGAGCAGGCCATCACCGAGGCGCGCAAGCGTGATCAAGAGCTGCGCACTCAGGCGGCCAAGGTGGTGGCGCACCGCACCCAGTTGGAGAGCCAGATCGAGCGGGCGGCCACCCAGGCCGGCGAGGCCCGCGAGCTGGCGAAGCAGGCGCTGCTGAAGGGCCAGGAGGCCACCGCCGCCGGCGACGGCGCGGCCGCCGAGAAGTGGACCCGCACCGCCCAGGGGGTGGCGATGCGCCTGCAGGCCGCCGAGAACAACCTGGCGTCCCTCAAGAGCCAGTACGAGACGGCGGCCTCCCAGGCCGAGGCGGCCAAGCGGGCGGTGCAGCAGAACGCCATGCGCTTGCAGGAGCTGGCGGCCCGGCGGATGGAGCTGCTGGGCGCCTTGCAGCAGGCGAAGATGCAGGAGTCGGTCAACAAGGCCGTGGAGTCCATGTCGGCCACCTTCGACGACGAGGCGGTCAGCCTCGACAAGGTGGAGGACAAGATCGAGGCGCGGCGTGCCGAAGCCATGGCGCGTGCCGAGTTGCGCGAGGCCACCCCGGAGGGGGCCGAGGTCGAGCTGCGCGAGGCCATCTCGGTCTCCCAGGCCGATGCCAAGCTGGAGGAGCTCAAGCGGGAACTGGGGATCACCGGCTAGGGGCCCCGGCCCTCGTTGCTGGCACCTCTCCCGGCCGGTTGGCCGGGAGAGGCGCGTTCGGTGTAGCCGCGGGAAGAGGGGGACAGAGAGCATCTCCTCCCGCGTGAGCAGGAGAGGGGCCGGCCGCCGGCGGGCGGCCTCGTGGTGCGGGCAGGCCGGGAGGGGGCGGCGGTCCTCGCTCCCGGCCCTCTCCCGGCAGGCCGGGAGAGGGAGCAGCCGCCGGCCTCTACCATCCCCCGATGCTCCGCAGCCCTTCCTTTCGCCGGGGGCTGCGCGACGGCCTGGTGCTGTTCGTCGCCGTCGGCGCCTTTGGGGTCGCCTACGGGATCCTCGGGGTACAGGCGGGCCTGGCGACCTGGCTGGTGATCCTGGCCTCGGCGCTGGTGGTCTCCGGGGCGGCGCAGTTCGCCTGGGTAGGGCTGGCCGGGGCGGGGGCCGGGCCCGTTCTGGTGGCCGCCTCGGGGCTGGCGCTGCGCCACATCCCCATGTCGGCGCGCCTCGCCGGCCTGGTGGGGCCCCGGCCGCCGCGGGTACGCCTCGCTCTGGCCTGGGTCCTGGTCGACGAGACCTTCGGGCTCACCGTGGCCGCGGCGCGCCGCGGCGAACCGGACCTGGTGGCCTACAAGGCGGCGGCGGACCTGCTGCTGCTTTCCGGGTGGCTGGCAGGCACCGCGGCCGGAGCGGCCTTCGGGGCCCGTCTCGACCCGGCTGCCTGGGGGGCGGAGGTGTTCTTCGCCGTGCTGTTCGTGGGCCTGGCGGCCCCGCTGGTCCGCAGCCGGTGGGATCTGCTGGTGGCCGCCCTCGCCGCGGGAGCGACCTTTGGTGCCGCGATTCTGCCGAGCGCCTGGCGGATCACCGCCGCCGCCGTCGTGGCCGCGGCCGTGGGGGCGGTGCTTCCCGATGACTGAGCTGCTCGTGGTCCTGGGCATGGCTGCGGTCACCTACGGCTGCCGGGTGTCGTTCCTGGCTCGGGCGGGGCCGGCCCCCGCCGGACGCCTCGCCCGCTTCCTGGAGCGGTTCCCGCTGGCGCTGTTCGTGTCCCTGGCGGCCGCGACGCTGCTGGTCCCCGGGGGCTTGGAGGACCCGGTGCCCGGGTATGCCGCTCTCGGCGGGGCGGTGGGCGGGGGCTGGTTGACCCGCCGGTCGCTGCCGGGGGTGCTGGCGGGAGGGGTGGCCGCCTACTGGCTGGCGCGCGCCCTGGCGGGGTGAGCCCGGGCGGCACCGGGTCGAGGGGAGGGGCCCTAGCGGCCGCCGGTGCCCCACTACGGGGCAGGCTTGGCCGCCCCGGCAGCGAGGAACGCCGCTCCTACGGTGGTCAGCGCGCGGAGAGGACGCTCGGCCGGTCCCATGACCCGGGCGAGGAAGGGGAGCGGAGGGTAGTAGATGGCTCCCCGCACCCGCTCCGGCACCAGCCCGGAGTCCCGGATGAGGCGGGCCAGAGATCGGGGTGAGCGGAACGAGGCGTGCCGCCACCGGGGCGAGCCGAAGCGGGCACGCAGGCGCCGCCAGGCGGCCCAGGTGCTCCATCGATTCAGTTCTCCGATGACCAGCCTCCCGCCGGGGGCCAGCACGCGAGCCATCTCCCGAACGGCCGAGCCGGCATCGGGCACGAAGCACAGCACGGTGACCGCAGTGACCAGGTCGAAGGTGCCGGTGGCGAAGGGAAGCCGGGTCGCATCGGCGCGGCAGAACTCGACGGCCACTCTGAGGTCTCGAGCCCGGAGGCGGGCGGCGTCGATCATCCCGGCCGACCGGTCGACGGCCGACACGACGGCCCCGCGGCGGGCGGCCGCTATGGCGTAGGTGCCGTCGCCGCAGCCGACATCCAGCAGATGCCGGCCGGCGAGCGGCCCGGCGGTGCTCAGAACCAGGGCTATCTCGCGAGCCTCGGTGAGAGCCCCCAGCGGGCGGGCGCGCCAGCGCCGGTAGTCCTCCGGAGCAACGGTGATCGGTTCGTTTTCCACTTGCCGGCTTCAGAACACCAGCACCCGGTCGGCCTGCTGGGTCCACTCGGCCAGTCCTTCCAGGGCGCCGCGCCCGCATCCCTCGGCCGGCTTCTCGTCCCGGATGCCGCGGATATCCAGGCGCAAGCCGTTGTAGCTGCGCTCGGTGCCGTAGGGAGGGTCGTTGAGGATGAACAGGGTGGTGGCCATGGCATCTCCGATCCGGCGGCAGCGCTCGCGGAGGGTAATCCGGTGGCGATTCCGGGACGGGGTGGCAGCCCGCCGGTCTCGGCCGAACCTAGCGCGCGCCGGCTCCGTACCATGACGAGGCAGCACTGTGCCCGCTCCAGTGGAGGGAACTCGTGCCCGAGACCGAGCCGATCTATCTGGACCACAACGCCACCACTCCCCTCTTGCCCGAAGTGCTGGAAGCCATGCTTCCCTTCCTGACGACCCACCACGGCAATCCCTCCAGCAGCCACGCGCCGGGGAAGAGAGCCCGGTCGGCGGTCGACGCCGCCCGGGAGGAGGTGGCCGCACTCATCGGAGCGCTGCCGGCCGAGGTGGTCTTCACCTCCGGCGGGACCGAGGCCAACAACCTGGCGATTCTCGGGGTGGCGGCGGCCGCCGCCCGGCGCGCGGTGGTCACCACGGTGGTGGAGCACCCGGCCACCGCCGAACCGTGCGCCTGGCTCAACCGGGAGGGCTGGAGGGTGGATCGCCTGCAGGTGGACGGCGACTGCTTGGTGTCTCTGGACGAGGCCGCAGCCCTCCTGGACGACGGGCCCGCGCTGCTCACCGTCATCCTCGCGCAGAACGAGACCGGCACCCTGCAGCCGGTGCGAGAACTGGCGGAGATCGCTCGCGCCCGGGGAGCGGTGACGCACGCCGACGCGGCCCAGGCCTTGGGCAAGGTGCCGCTGCGGGTGGACGAGTTGGGGATCGACCTGCTTTCGATCGCCGGGCACAAGATGTACGCGCCGAAGGGGGTGGGCGCTCTCTACGTGCGCCGGGGCGTCCGTCTCGGCCCGGTGCTGCGCGGGGCGGGGCAGGAGCAGGGGCGGCGCCCGGGAACGGAGAACGTGGCTTCCATCGTGGGCCTGGGCGCCGCCTGCCGGCGTGCCGGGGCAGATCTGGAGGCAGAGGCCGCCCGTCAGGCGCGCGAACGGGACCGGCTCTGGGAGCGCCTGCGCGCCGCCATTCCGGGGTTGCGCCGCAACGGTCATCCGCGCCGGGTGCTGCCCAACACCCTCAACATCTCGTTCCCCGGAGTCGGCGGCAGCAGCGTGCTGGCGGCGACTCCGCGGGTGGCCGCCACCACCGGTTCGGCCTGCCATGAGGAGGACCCCAGCCCCTCGGAGGTGCTGCTCGCTATGGGCCTGGAACCCGCGATCGCCCTGGGCAGCGTACGGCTCAGCCTCGGGCGGGGGAGCACCTCGGCGGTCGTGGATGCCGCCGCCGCGGCGTTGATCGAGGGGTATTGGGAAGCGGCGGCCCGGGGCACCTCGCGTCGCACTTGACGCGCGCCCGCGCGGCCGGGGCTGAGGCGAGGGCCGCCACCGGCGCGCCGGGTGCGCTCGCCGCCGGCGAGGTGAAGCCCGGTTAACACTCCTTTAGACTCCGGGGCAGCCCCGAGGGAAAGGCCCATGGAGAAGCGCCGCCTCACCGTCTCCCGTCTGCTGCTCGCCCTGGCCGTCGCCATGCCGTTGGTGACGCTCGGCTTCTGGGCGCTCAGCCTGCTGCCCGCCAAGCCCAAGTTCGACATCGGGCGCCACATCTTCGGCAACATCCCGGAGCCGCTGATCATCCTCTTCTACGTCGCCACCGGCCTCGCCCTGGGCGTGGCGGTGTACCTGTTCTCGCTGCGGGCGCGCAACTGGGAGCGGGGGACGAAGGACCGGCGCCTGGGCATGTGGGCTCGCCGGGCCAAGGAGTTCCTGCGCGGGGTCACCATGGCCTCGGTCCTGGAGGACCGGGTGACCGGGGTCTTCCACGCCATGATCTTCTACGGCTTCGTGGTGCTCTTTCTGGGCACCGCCACCCTCGAACTGGACCACCTGCTGCCCAACAACCTCAAGTTCCTGGAAGGCGGGTTCTACCAGGGCTACTCGTTCGTCCTCGAGATCGCCGGCCTGGTGTTCATCGCCGGAGTCGTCGGAGCGGCGGCGCGCCGCTACCTGTTCCCCCCGCTGCGGCTGCGCACCAAGACCAAGCCGGAGGACGCCTGGATCCTGTTCCTCCTCTTCGCCATCGGGGTCACCGGCTTTCTCACCGAGGCCGCCCGGCTCAGCCTGGAAGGGCGGCCGCCCTACGAGGTGTGGTCCTTCGCCGGCTGGTACCTCTCCTACCTCTTCTCCGCCGAGTCCGCCCGGGTGGCGCACCAGGTCGCCTGGATTGTCCACGCCGTCTCGTTCGGTGCTTTCGTGGTGGTGCTCCCGGTGACCAAGCTGCGGCACCTGATCACCTCGCCGGTGAACATGGCCCTCTCGGCCCGCACCCGGCCCAAGGGGGCGATGCGCGAGATGCCCAACCTGCTCGAGGCCACCGACATCGAAACGGTGGGCGCGTCCAAGGTCGGGGAGTTCACCTGGAAGCAGCTATACGACACCGACGCCTGCACCATCTGCGGCCGCTGCACCTCGGTGTGCCCGGCCAACCACACCGGGAAGCCCCTGGACCCGCGCGAGATCGTGCTCAAACTCGGCGAGGTCATGACGCGCACCGGCTCCCCCGTCGTCTCCCCGCCGGTGGGAGTCGACGCCGAGATCACCGTCGGCTCGGATTCGGTGTTCGAGCGCATCACCGCCGCCGAGTTGTGGGCCTGCACCACCTGCCGGGCCTGCGAGCAGGTCTGCCCGGTGGACATCGAGATCCTCGACAAGATCCTCGACATGCGGCGGTACCTGGCCCTCATGGAGGCCGACTTCCCCAGCCAGCTGGGGAACGCCTTCATCAGCATGGAGAACTCGTCCAACCCCTACGGGATGAGCCAGCAGGAACGGGCCGCCTGGACCCGTGAGGTGGACTTCCCGGTCAAGGTGCTGGGGGAGCCCGGCGTCACCGCCGAGTACCTGTACTGGGTGGGCTGCGCCGGGTCGTTCGACGACCGGAACCGCAAGGTGACCCTGTCGACCGCCCGCCTGCTGCATGCCGCCGGGGTGGACTTCGCCATCCTGGGCCCCCGGGAGCTCTGCACCGGGGACCCGGCGCGACGGGCGGGAAACGAGTACCTCTTCCAAACGCTGGCGTTGCAGAACATCGCCACCCTCAACGAGGCGGGCGTGACCAAGATCATCACCCAGTGCCCGCACTGCTTCAACACCCTGGCCAACGAGTACCCGCAGTTCGGCGGGCACTACGAGGTAATTCACCACAGCCGGTTCCTCATGGACCTCATCAAGCAGGGCCGGCTCAAGCCGAACGGCAAGGCCGACGGCAAGGTGACCTTCCACGACCCGTGCTACCTGGGCCGGCACAACGACGAGTACGACGCCCCGCGCCGGCTGCTGCGGGCGGCGGGCGGACGGCTCGCCGAGATGGAGCGCACCAAGCAGCGCTCTTTCTGCTGCGGAGCGGGTGGCGCCCAGATGTGGATGGAGGAGCACACCGGCAAGAAGGTCAACGTGGAGCGCACCGAGGAGGCGCTGGCCACCGGAGCGGCCACCATCGCCACCGGATGCCCCTTCTGCTACGTGATGCTCGATGACGGGGTGAAGGACCTGGGCCGAGACGAAGAGGTGGCCGTCAAGGACCTGGCCATGATCCTGGCGGAGCGGGTGCTGAGAGGCTGAGGCGGCGCGATCGGCGCGGGGGGCCGGACCGTCAAGTTGGGCCGCCCCGCTGCCGATTGACCCTCAGCCGACACCCGAGGAGAAGGCCCATGCGGTGCTCCCGTTGCGGGGCCGACGCGGTGACCACCCGCGACCGGCAGAACTTGTGCGGGCGGTGCGCCCTGGCGCACGACTGGGAGGAGATCATCGCCATCGCGCAGCAGGAGACGGCGGCGTCTGCTGCTGCCCCCGGGCAGGCTCCCACGCCGGCCTGAGGGTCGAGCGGGCGGCGGCTCCCGGCTACCCCTTGACGGCGCCGCTGAGGCCGCCGACGATCCGGTCCTGCAGGGTCCAGTAGATCACCAGGATCGGCATGGTGCCCAGCACCGCGGCGGCCGACAGCTGGCCCCACTTGGCGGCGTACTCGCTCTCCACGAACAGCGCCAACCCGGTGGCATAGGTGAACTGCTGCACGTCGCGGATGAGCACGCTGGCCAGGATGTACTCGTTGTACAGGCCCACGAAGGTGAGGATGAAGACCACGATCAGGATGGGCCGGGCCAGCGGCACGATGATCTTGGAGAACACGTCCCACTCGCTGGCCCCGTCCACCTTGGCCGCCTCGTCGAGCGAGGTGGGGATGGAGTCCATGAAGCCCTTCAGCAGCCAGGTGTTCACCCCGATGGCGCCGCCCAGGTAGACCAGCACCAGGCCGGTGTGGGTGCCCAGGCTGATGCGGGGGAAGATGGTCACCTGGTAGTTCGCCACAAACGGCCAGACGGTGTCGGCGAACTGCCCGATCAGCGCCCAGGCCAGCACCGCCCCTCCCACCCCGGCGGCGATGTAGGCGCTGCGCTTGGCGGAGCGCTGCCAGTCCGAGCGGCTGGCGACCAGGGCCACCAGGGCGGTGATCGCCGCCAGGGGGACGGCCACCACCCAGAGGCTCACCTGGGTGGCCGTCCCGAAGGTCTGCCCCAGGGTGTCGAGCAGCAGGAAGAGGGCCACGAAGGCGAGGAACTGGGGGAACATCTGGATGAGGAGGATGGCGATGAGGCCGATGCGGCGGCCCCTCCAGCGCAGCCGGGCGAACGAGTAGGCGGCCAGGGCGGACAGGGCCAACTGGATGGTGGCGGCGATGAGGGCGATCTTCACCGAGTTCCACAGGAAGATGGGCATGGGGGTGGTGTTGGCGCACTTGAAAGGCGGCAGGCCGGCGTCCCAACTGCACCCCTCGAACAGCTTTGCGTAGTTGTTGAAGGTGGTCGACTTGGGGATGAAGCGGGCCGTGGTGAGGGTGTCGACGGTGTTGATCGAGGACGAGATCACCCAGGCGAGGGGGAACAGGGCGAAGGCCAGGGCCACCAGCCCTACCAGGTGCCGCCAGCCGATCTCGCGGAAGTAGCGGCGCGGGCTCATGTGGCGACGCGTCTTGCCCACGCGAGTGAGCTCCACCGCAGTCGTTGCGCCCGGATCAGAGGCTGCCATAGATCTCCTCCAGTCTCCGGGTGAAGCGGAAGCTGATGGCCGAGATGGTGGCCACGATGAAGAAGATGAAGAAGGTGGCCGCCGCCGCCAGGGCGTACTGGCCGCCCCGGCCGCTCTCCACCGCCAGATTGAAGACGAAGGAGATCAGGATGTCGGTCTCCCCAAAGGGCACGGCATAGCCCGCGACCGGAGGCCCTCCTGCGGTGAGCAGGAAGATGTTGACGAAGGCGTTGAAGTTGAAGGCGAAGGAGGCGATGAGCAGCGGGGCGATGCCCACCATGAGGAGCGGGAAGGTGACCTTCCAGAACACCTGGAAGGGCGAGGCGCCGTCGACCTTGGCCGCCTCCTTCATCTCGGAGGGGATGGCCTGCAGGGCGCCGGTGCAGATGAGGAAGAAGTAGGGGAAGCCCTGCCACATGGTGACCACGATCACCGCCACCTTGGACCAGAACCAGTCGCCGGGCTGCACCCAGGGGATGCCCACGTTGCGCACCGCGAACCCGGGGCCGAGGATCTTGTAGACGAACCAGGCCACTACGGCCGCCCCAACCAGTGAGAAGAAGGTGGCGAACCAGCGGCGGCGGCGCAGCATGCCCGACGCCATCCAGATGAGGACGGCGGCGCAGGCCACCAGAGCCACCGCCACCAGCCAGCGGGGCCAGGTGGAGCGGGACAGGTCGGCCAGCCAGCGCGCCTCCAACTGGTTGTTGACCGGCCCGAAGGAGGGATTGAGCAGGCCGCGCCACACCAGGATCACGATGAACCCGGGGGCGGCCCAGGGGATGAGCAGCAGCGAGCGGTACAGCCCGCGGCCCTTCATGCGCCGGTCGTCGAGGGTCAGTGCCAGGGCCATGCCCAGGCTCAACTGGAGCAGCACCACCGCGGCGGCGAAGATCACATTCCATACGAAGATGCGCAGGAACGGGGTGCGGATGCGCTCGTCGCCGACGATCCGGGTGAAGTTGTCGAAGCCCTGGAACTCCCGCCATCCGGGGTCGACCCGGCGCTCCGCGCAGACGAAGGACGCCCCCTGGGCCGGGCAGAGAGCATCGTCGTTCAGGCGGTCGATCAGGGCGTCCCGGGCCCGGTCGTAGACGAAGCGCTGCTCGGCGAGGACCGCGGAGGAGAAGGTGCGGGCCCGGGCCTGGCCGCGGCCGGGGACGTCGAGTACCAACTGGTCCAGGACGCCGCTGACGGTGCCGATGTCCAGCAGCCGGAGCTTGGCGTGCCCTCCGATCGTTTCGGGGATCCCGTCGCCGTCTTCGTCCACCGCGTTCAGTTCGGCCAGGCTCTCGGCTCCCAGGCGTGCGGCGTGCTCCTCGTCGACTCGTGGGGAGACGCAGCACTCCAGTTCGGGTTCGTCGGGGGCGGGGGCGGTGCGCAGGCGAGGGGATCCGTAGAAGAACTCGCCGAGGTCGGTGACGACGAGGAGTTTGAGATCGGCGATGGGGTCGAGCCGGGTGGTGGGGATGCTCGGGTCCCGATACAGGTACATGGCGGCGAGCGGCGAATCCTCGGTCTCGATGAGGTAGGCCCCGCCCTCGGTGAGACGGTCGATGGCCTGGTCCTTGGTGATGAAGTTGCCGGTGGACCAGTTGGTCAGCGCGATGTACACCGTGAACACGATGGGCCAGAGCATCATGAGCGCCAGGAAGAAGAGGCCCGGCACCAGCCAGCGGATGGGGATGGTGCGGCTGGAGAGGAAGATGTAGTTGATGCCGGCCGCCCCCACCAGGATGCAGACGAGGGCGACGGTGGCGCGCTGCTCCCACAAGGTGGGGATGAGGGCGATCACGATGCCGTCGAGCAAGGCCAGGCCGAAGAAGCGGATCCACCAGCCCGGCCCGTGGCGCCGGAAGAAGCTCACCTCCCTGTGCCCTTCCTCTCGGGTTGGCGGGGATGCTAGTGCCGTGGTGCCGGCCCTCGCACGCGCTGCGGGCGGGGCCGGAGCCCCGCCCGCAGCGTTCAGTCGTGGTGGCTGCGGCTCAGCCGATGGCTTCGCGCACGGCCGCGGCGGCCGTGGCCAGCGCGGTGGCGGCATCGGCGCTCTGGGTGTAGATCGCCTGAACGGCGTCGCCCAGGGCACCCCAGACCGAGGACATCTCGGGGATGTTCGGCATGGGGTTGCCGGCGGAGGCCGACTCGCCGAAGGCCTGGACGTCGGGGTCGGCGGCGACGGCGTTGAACGCGTCGATGTGCGCCGGGGCGCGCAGGCCGACCTCGTACAGCTGGGTCATGACATCGACGGTGGCGATGTAGTCCAGCACGAACGTCTGGGCCAGGGCCTTCTGCTCGCTGAAGGCGTTCACCATGAAGCCCTGCACCCCCACGAACGGGGTGGCGGTGTTGTCCAGGATGTCGGGCAGCGGGCTGGTGGCGTAGCCGGACAGCGTGCCGGCCGCGACGGCGGCCTTCACGTCGGGCAGGGCCCAGGGGCCGGTCCACATGAAGGCGGCCTGGTTGTTGTAGAACAGGTTGGTCATCACGCCGTAGTCCACGGCGGGATCGATGTACCCGTCCTTGACGAGGCCGTCGAAGAACTCGAAGCCGGCGATGGCGCCTGCGGTGTCGAGGCCCACGTCGGCCGGGTCGTACGAGGTGCCGTCCCAGGCGAAGATGTACCCGCCGGTGGAGGCCAGGAAGGGATAGTGGTGATAGGCGTCGCCGCCGGCCGGGAGGGCCAGGCACTGGTCGACGGTGTCACCCAGCTCGTCGCAGATGGCGAGCAGGTCCTCGAAGGTCTCCGGGGCGTCCGGCACCAGGTCGGTGTTGCGGTACAGGCCGATGGCCTCGATGGCGTAGGGCAGGCCGTAGCGCTTGCCGTCGTAGCTGAAGGCGTCGAGCGCCACGTTGAAGAACTCCGCGGCGCGGCCGCCGAGCTCGATGGGCTCCACGACGCCGTTCACCACGAGTTCGCCGATCCAGTCGTGGGCGCCGATGAAGACGTCGGCACCCTCACCGAGCGGGGCCTGCTGGACCATGTTGGCGCGGATGTCGCCGAAGCCGACCAGCTCGACCTGCACCGGCACGCCGGTAGCCGCCTGGAACTCGGCGGCGACGGCCTCGATGATCGGCACGCGGGTCTCATCGGCCCACACCAGCAGGGGCGCCGCGGCCGCGGTGGTGGTGGGGGCCGCGGTGGTGGTGGGGGCCGCGGTGGTGGTGGGGGCCGCGGTGGTGGTGGGGGCCGCGGTGGTGGTGGGGGCCGCGGTGGTGGTGGCGGCGTCGTCGCCGCAGGCGGCGGCTACGAGACCGAGCACCAGCACCAGGCCTACGAGCACCTTCCAGTGCTTACGCATTCGTGCTTTCCTCTCTAGGGGATCACTGCCCGCCGAAGCCGGCGGGCTAGCCGGGGCGAGAGGAGTCGTGCGCGACCCCACGCGCCTTGAGCCGCCGGGACTATACCCGCCGGGCGGGGCCTATTCCACTCGGGCCGGCCCCATCTGCTGCGGTCCTCTCGTAGGCTGGCGCCGTGATCGGGCAGTGAGGCGCGGGACTCCCCCCGAGGGAGACCCGGGTGCCGGCGCGGCGGACGCCGTGGTGGTGCTGGGTGCCCAGGTGCTCGGCCCCGGGCACCCGGCGCCGGCGGTGCGGCGCCGGGTTTCGCACGGGGTGGAGGCGCTCCGGAGAGACCGGGCGAGGTGGCTGGTGCTCACGGGCGGGGTGGGGGCCGCCGGGGTCTCGGAGGCCTCGGTCATGGCCGATCTGGCCCGCCGCCTGGGGGTGCCCGAGCACCGCCTGCTTCTCGAGGAGGAATCCACCAGCACGCTGGCGCAGGCGGCGGCAGTGGCTCGCCTGGCCCGGGCCGGGGGGTGGGACCGGGTGGTGGTGGTCACCGACCGCTATCACCTGCCCCGGGCGCTCTTCCTCTTTCGCCGCATGGGACTGACGGCGGGGGGAGACCCGGCCCGTGGGCCCGGCGGGGCCGATCGGTGGCGGTGGCTGGGGGGCGCGGTGCGGGAGGTGGCCGCCTGGGGGAAGGTAGCCCTGCAGGCGGCGTCGGGGGGGCTGCGGCGGGCGGCCGAGAAGGCCCGCGCCGAGTAGGCCGCGGCGATTTCCGCGGGTGCTGTGGATAAGTCGGCTACGGTGACGCCCGGTTCCGGAGGTTCAGGCGCGCCATGTCCACGGAGACGGCCTCATTCGGTGCGGGCAAGCGGGAAGGGCACGACGCCCGCCGCTTCTATTCCCGCCGCATGGTGGCGTCGGCCGCGCCGCCCCGCCCCGGGCCCCCGGTGGCGCCTCCGCCTGAGGTGCTGGACACCCTGATCTGCCGGTCCTCGGAGGCCATGGAGGAACTGCCCGACGACTGCGTGGCGCTGATGGTCACCTCGCCCCCCTACAACGTGGGCAAGGACTACGACGCCGACCTCAGCCTCGACGAGTACCTGGGCCTGCTCAAGCGGGTGCTGAGCGAGACTCACCGGGTGCTCGAGCCGGGGGGCCGGGCGGCGGTCAACGTGGCCAACCTGGGGCGGCGCCCTTACCTGGCCCTCAACCACCGGGTGGCGGCCCTGCTGGAGGACCTCGGGTTCCTGCTGCGGGGAGAGATCGTCTGGCAGAAGGCTCAGGGGGCCGGAGGCTCGTGTGCCTGGGGGTCGTGGCGCTCGGCCCGCAACCCCACCCTGCGTGATGTCCACGAGTACGTGCTGGTGGCATCGAAGGGGTCGTTTCGCCGTCTCCACCAGGGCGTGGACACCATCTCCCGGCAGGCGTTCATGGAGGCCACCGTCTCGGTGTGGAACATCCCCCCGGCCTCGGCCCGCCGCATCGGCCACCCGGCTCCCTTCCCGGTGGAGTTGCCGCGGCGCCTCATCGAGTTGTACACCTTCAAAGGTGATCTGGTGCTCGACCCCTTCATGGGATCCGGCTCCACCGCCGTGGCGGCCGTGGAGACCGGGCGGCACTTCGTCGGCTACGAGACCGAGGCCGCTTACCTGGAGATCGCCCGGGACCGCGTCGCCGCCGCCCGGGGATCGGCCTAGCCGTTAGCCCGCCTTGACGCCCGTCGTTCTAGGGTGGGACCTCGTGGAACCGGTCATCCGGCTCGAGGGCCTCACCAAGTACTACAGGAAGAACCTGGGGGTGGACGGGCTCGACCTGGAGGTGTACCCGGGGGAGGTCTTCGGCTACCTGGGGCCCAACGGGGCGGGCAAGACCACCACCATCCGCCTCCTCCTCGACCTGATCCGGCCGACTTCGGGGCGCGCCCTGGTGCTGGGGCAGGATCCCCGGTCGGGGGGCCCCGCCGTGCGGCGGCAGATCGGCTACCTGGCCGGCGATCCCGCCCTGTACCGCAAGATGACCGGCCGCCAGTTGCTCGTCCACCTGGGCCACCGGCGCGGCCTCGACGGCCCGGGCTCGGCAGAGGCCCTGGCGGATCGCTTCGAACTCGACCTGGACCGCCCCATCGGCGACCTGTCGCGCGGCAACCGCCAGAAGGTGGCAGTGGTGCAGGCCTTCATGCACTCCCCGCGGCTGCTGGTGCTCGATGAGCCCACCAGCGGCCTCGACCCTCTGATGCAGCGGGAGTTCTACCGCCTGGTGGCCGAGGCGAAGGCCGAGGGGCGTACCGTCTTCCTGTCGTCGCACGTGCTCGGGGAGGTGGAGCGCATCGCCGACCGGGTGGGCATCGTGCGGGAAGGGCGCCTGGTGGTGGTCGAGGGCCTGGAAGCCCTGAAGGCGAAGGCGCTGCGCCGCCTGGAGATCCATTTCGCCGGGCCGGTGCCGGCGGGCGAGTTCGCCGCCTTGCCCGGAGTGCAGGACGTGGTGGTCGAGGACGGGTTGCTCACCGCCACCACGGTGGGGTCCATCGACGCCCTGGTGAAGGCGGCGGCCCGCCACGAGGTGGTGAACGTGGTCAGCCACGAGGCCGACCTCGAGGACCTGTTCCTGCGCTACTACGAGGGGGCGGGCGATGCTGCGTAGCGTGTTCGGTGCGGCCATCTGGAGCCGGCGGCGCGCCCTGGCCTGGTGGGTGGGCGGTTCCTTCGTGTACCTGCTCTTCCTGGGCAGCGCCTTTCCCACCTTCTCCGACAACGCCGCCCGGTTCCAGGAGGTGTTCGAGAGCTACCCCGAGGCGCTGCGGGCCATGTTCAACATGGTCGAGGGGATCTCGCTGGGCACCGGGCCGGGGTTCCTGCACATGGAATTGTTCTCGCTGGTGCTCCCGCTGCTCCTAATGATCTTCGCCGTCGGCTTCGGGGCGCGGGCCGTAGCCGGCGAGGAGGAGGAGGGCACCCTGGACCTGATGCTGGCCGGGCCCCTGTCGCGGCGCCGGTGGCTGGGGGAGCAGTTCGCCGCCATGGCCACTCTCACTTCTCTGATCGGCCTGGTGAACTACCTGGCCATCCTCGTGGCCGGAGCCGCCTTCGGGATGGGCCTCGATCCCGGGTACCTGGCGGCCGCCACGCTGGGGGCGGTGCTCATCGCCCTGGTGTTCGGCTCGCTGGCGCTGGGGGTGGGAGCCGCCACCGGGCGCCGCGGGATGGCCATTGCGGCGGCGTCGGCGGCGGCGCTGGCCGCCTACCTGGTGTTCTCGCTGGCGGACATCGTTACGTGGCTGGGAACCTTCCAGAAGGCCTCTCCCTGGTACTACTACGCCGCGGCGGCGCCGCTGCTGAACGGCATCGAGTGGGCGCATGCCGGGGTGCTGGCGGCGGTGGTCGTGGCGCTGCCCGTGCTCGGCGGGATGGCGCTGGAACGACGCGACCTGGCGGTCTAGCGCCGCCGCCGGCGGAGGAGGAGCAGGAAGGCCGCCGCCGGCCAGACCCAGGCCAGGTCGTCCGGTCCCCCCGGGCCGGTGCGAGCCGCGGTGCGTCGCAGGTGGACCAGGCGGTACCCGGTGGAGATCTCGGCCAGGCGCTCGTCGGGGAGGCGGGGGCTGATTCCGAAGGCGTAGGCGGCGAAGCCGCTGCCCACCAGGACGGCTCGCAGGATCCGCAGCCGCTCGGGATGGTCGCTCGCCTCCTCGGCCACCGCCTCCCACCACCCGTCGGGCATCCACACCTCCACCTGGGGTCGGGCCTTGACGTTGCGGTACCAGTCGGAGACCGCCCCGAAGCCGGCGAGCACGTAGAGGTCGCCGTCCACGCAGGCGAAGTTGAGGGGGGTGCGCCGGGTGACGCCGGTCTTCCTCCCGCGGTGCACCAGCACCAGGATCTGCCCCGTGACCCGCGGCCAGAACTGCAGCCGGCGTCCCAGGCCCAGGCGGAACATGAGCACCATGAAGCGGTTCAGGTGCTTGAAAGCCTGCCGCAGGCGGTCCTCGGTCTGCGGGGAGAAGGTCATGCCGGAGAGCAGCCTGCCCGGCGGGGGGGGCCGCCGCCAGGGCCGAAAGAAGGGGGGAGCCGGACCCGGGACGCCCGGCGAGCAACGACGGCGGACGGGGAGGCCGCCGGGGCGCGGAGAGGGACCGGGGCCGAGGAAGGCGCTCCGGCGCGGACGGGCTCGGCGGCGAGTCGCTTCAGCCGCGGCGCGGCGATGCGCAGCCGGTGGTGACGATCTGCCGGGTCCACAGGAAGGGCGCCAGCAGCCCCGGGGGGAACGGCTGGCGCACGGTGACGCAGATCCGGGCCGCGGTGGCGGCCGCCGCGGCGCGACGGCCCGGGCGCGGGCGAGCCGCCAGGGCGGCGGCCACCGCCTCTGCCTCGGCGAGCCGAGGATCGAGGCGGATCCGGCCCTCGTAGGCCTGGGCGGGGTCGAGGACCGCGGCGCCGGCCTCCGCCGCGGCGTCGGCGGCGAACGAAGCCTCGCGCCAGGCGGCGGTGGCGCGCCCCACCTCGACGGCGAGAGCCACCGCCAGGGCGCCGCCCACCATGAGCAGGGCGAGGACGGGCAGCACGGTGCCGCGCTCACTCACGGCGGCTCCGGTAGGGGCTGACGCCGACGACCGCTCGTCCCACCACCAGCGGCGCCACCTCCCCGCCCGGCCCTATGAGGGGGACGCGGCGGCGGATGACCACCGACACTCCCTCGGGGACGAAACGGAGAGCCACGCTGTCGGCGTCGGGGGCGAGCGCCTGCGCCAGGGTGAGGCCTCCCGCCCGGTCGCCGTGGCGGGCCGTCCAGGCCGCGGCGGCAACGGCCGCCTCCTGCACCTGCTCCCCGGCCGCCTGGAGATGGGCGGCGCCGGCCGCCACCTGCAGCAGCAGGGCGGTGACGAAGGCAGCGACCAGGGTGTCGACCAGGGCACTGCCCCGGCTCATGGCGGCACGACCCGGGGCACGGCGGCCCGCACCGCGATGGTGAAGGGCCGCCAGTCGGGGCCCGGGGGCCGCCAGCGGAAGCTGGCGGTGGCCAAAGCCAGGCGGGGGCGCAGGTCCACGGACACCCGGACGCCGGTGGCACCGGGCAGGGCGGCGGCCAGGTCGGCGGCGAGGCGGTGCTCCTCTTGGGCGGCCACCGCGCCGGGGCGGGCGGCGCGGCGCGCCCCGGCGCTCACCGCCGCTTCGGCGGTGTGGCGCGCCACCGCCGCCCCGGCGACCTGGACGATGAGGGTGAGCAGCACGAAGGCCAGCACCATGCCGGCCAGGCCTTCGATGATCGCCGAGCCCCGGTCTAGGGGAAGATGCCGGAGAGGTGGCCGGTGACCGACTGCCAGATGTCCCGGGCGCCGCTGCGCACCTGGGGGAGAAGGAAGGCGACGATGATCACCGCGATGGCGGCCATGCCCAGCCATTCCACGGTGGTGACGCCCCGGTCGTCGCTGCGGTGGGCGGCGATCCAGGCGAATAGTGCGAGCACGGGTTGCTCCTTTCACGGGTAGGGGGACGACAGGGCGCCGAGCCCTGCCAGGGTCGGATACATGAGGAAGAGCAGGGTGACGGGGACCATGAGGGCCAGGATGGGGCCGTAGGAGGCCAGGGCCCGGCGGCCCCCCTCGGCGGTCAGGTCGCGCGCCAGGGCGGCGCGGTAGTCCACCGCCAGGTCGGCCAGCGCCTCGGCGAGGCGTCCTCCCGTGCGGTGGGCGTGGCCGAGCAGGTCGTAGAGGCGCCCCGCCTCGGGGTGCGCCGCCTCGGCCGAGGCCCGGGCGAGGGCATCGGCCAGGCCGTCGCCGGCCCGGTGGGCCGCCAGCACCACCGCCAGTTCCTCGGCGGCCATCCCCCGGGAGGCGGCGGTGAAGCGCTCGACGGCGCCGCCCACCGACTCGCCCGCCAGCACCGACAGGGCGAGGGTGTCGGCCACCGTGGGCAGCTCCCGCAGCAGGCGGGAGGCCCTCTGCTCCGCCGTCCGCTTCCGGCGGATGCGGTGGAGGAGCACTCCGCCGCCGGCGCCCAGTCCGATGAGAGCCGGGGCCTGCGCCGGTGTGGCGGAGATGAAGAGGTGGCCGGCGGCGAGGAGCGCGCCCACCCCGGCTCCGGCGCCGGCGGCGGCCAGGCGGGCTACCCCTTCGGGCCCGAGCCTCCGGCGCGGGACCTCCTGCGGCGGGGGACCGGGGGCCGGGCTGAGGAAACCGCCGACCCGTTCGCCGAGGGTGAGGGGCCGGCGCCTCACCGTCACCAGGAAGAGGCCGGTGCCGGCGAGCAGGGCGGCGGCGAGGGCGGCCGTCATGTGAAGACCCTCGGCATCAGCGAGAGGCGCGCTGCCCGGCGCGACAGCCAGAAGCCGGCCGAGGTGGCGCCGAAGCCGGCCAGGACCACCAGGGTGCCCGTGGGGGTGGCGTAGGCCGCCGCCGCCTGGGGGTTGGTGGCCGTGGTGAGGAGAAGCAGGGCCCAGGGGGCGGCGAGCGCCACCCCGGCGGTGAGGCGCTGCTCGGTGAGGGCGGCGTGATGGGCGCGACGGAGGCGCAGTTCGTCGGCGACCGACCCGGCGAGGCTTCCCAGCACGGCGCCCACCCGCTCCCCGCCGATGCCGGCGGCGGCGGCCAGGGTGGTGAGGACGCGGTCGGCCAGGGGGTCGGCCCACTCGGCTCTGACCTCGGCCAGGATGGCGGGGAACGACCGGCCGGCGGCGGTCCCTTCGTTGAGGTGCCGCGCCAGGGCGGCGAGGCGGTGGCCGGCGGCGGCGGCGGCAGCGGCGACGGCGTCCGGGAGGGACTCGCCGGCCGAGAGGCGGCTCCGGAGGGCGGCGAGGAAGTCGGGCCACCGGCCCGCCGCCTGCTCCACGGCGCGGCGGGCCCGGCCTCGGGCGATGAGGGCGGGGACGACGGCGCCCATGACGCCCAGCGCCCCGGCGACGGCGGGGCTGCCGCCGAGGCCGAGGGCCAGCAGGGCCGACCCTCCGCCGGCGGCCAGGCCGCCGGCGGCGGCGGCGGGGCGGAGGCGAGGCAGGCGGCGGAGTTGGGGCAGGGGAAGGCCGGCCAGGACGGCGGCGGCGGCGGCGGCGAGCAGCACCGCGGCGCCCCTCATCGGCCCACCTCGGCGGCGGCGAGGGCGGCTTTCGCCGGGGTGGCTCTCCGGTGGCTCCCTCCGCCCTGGCGGGCCCACAGCACTTCGGTGGTGAAGACCCCCGCTTCGAGTTGCGAGGGAACCCCCACTATCTCCTCGACGTGCCTCCCCGCCGGAGTGCGGCGGAGGAATACCACCAGGTCGGCCACCGCCGCCACGGCGCGCCGCACGAACGCCTCGGCCACGTTCTCCCCGGCCAGCATGCAGTAACCCACCAGTTTCTCGAGGGCGTCGCGCGCCGAGTTGGCGTGGAGGGTGGCGAAGCCGGAGCAGCCGGCATTCAGGGCCATGATCATGTCGAGGGCCTCCGGGCCGCGGACTTCGCCCACCACGATGCGATCGGGGCGCTGGCGCAGCGCCTCGCGCACCAGGTCGCGCAGGGTGATGGCGCCGCCGCCGTCCAGGCCGGCGGGCCGGGTCTGCATCTGGGTCATGTCCGGCAGGTCGGCCTGGACCTCGAAGACCTCCTCGCAGGTCACCACACGCCGTTCCGGGGGGACTTCGGCGAGGAGGCAGTTGACCAGCGTCGTCTTGCCCGCCCCCGGGGACCCGGCGACCAGGATGGTGCGGTCGGCGCGCACCGCTTCGGCCAGGAGGCGGGCGGCGTCGGGCGCGAGGGCGCCCCGGCCGGCCAGGTCCTCGAGGCGGGCGGCCCGGAGCACGAACTTGCGCACCTGGATGTTGAGACGATCGGCATGAGTCACCGGTGGCCCGGTGAGGTGCACCCGGCTCCCGTCGGCCAGCTGCGCCGAGACGATGGGGTCGGCCAGGTCGAGGCGGCGTCCCGTGCCGGCCAGCAACTGGTCGGCGATGCGGCGTACCTGCTCGGGGTCGGCCACCTCGGGCAGCAGTTCCTTGGTCCCGCCCCGCACCACGAAGGTCCGACGGCCGCCGAGCACGATGATCTCCTCGACGTCGGGATCGTCGAGCAGGGAGGCGAGGAACCCGAACCGGTGCTGGCTCACCCTCGGGGCTCCAGGCGACGCAGGGCCCGGTGCAGGGAGCGGGCGGGGCAGCGGGCGGCGCGCGACGCGGCGGTGATGGCGGAGCGCTCGGGGACGACGGCCGCCGGTTCGAGCCCGGTCCAGCGCCGGGCGGCGGCAACTACCTCGGCGGCCTGGGAGGCGCGTACCCGGTTGAGCACGAGATGCGGCTGCGGGCCGGCCCAGTCGGCCACCTGGCGGGCGGCGCGCACCAGTCCTACGGGGGAGGCCTCGGCCACCAGGACGGCGAGGTCGGCTCCCTTCACCAGTGGGTCGTCACCGCCGCGGGCGCCGGCGTCGAGCACCACGACCTCCGCCAGGGCGGCGGCCGCAGCGGCGACGTCGGCGGCGGCGTGCGGCGGAAGGAGGCCGTCGTCGCGTCGGGTGGAGCCCACCACCACGCCCAGCGGCCCGAACGGAACGACCAGGCGCGGGGGCAGGGCACCGGTCTCGTGGACCGCCTCGGCGGCGTCGAGGAGGTCGGGGCGAGGGGCCCGTCCCAGGCGCACCGCCAGCCCGGGAGCGTCGAGGTCGAGGTCCAGGAGCAGGGTGCGCTGCCGGGCGGCCCAGCGCAGGGCGAGGGCCAGGGCGACCTCGGTCCTCCCCGGGGCCCCGCGAGGGCCGGTGACCAGGGCCACCCGGCCGGCGGCCGGGGCCGGGGCCACGGCGGTCGCCGGCTGCAGCAGGCGGATGACGCGCACCACCTCGCCGGCCGGGGTGTCGTCGGGGAGCACCCGGTCGGCTCCGCCGGCCACCAGGCGGCGGCGAGCGGGGTCGTCGCCGCAGGGGAAGATGCCTACCACCCGCAGGCCGCGACGGCGCCAGGCGGCGAGGCGCGCCGGCGTCACCCAGGTGGTCTCGGCTCCCGCCACCACCACGTCGAGGCGGTGGGCCTCCTCCTCCACCTCCTCCGGCCGGTAGGCCCGCAGCACCAGACGCAGTTCGGCGGTCTCCTTGGCCTGCACCACCAGGCCGCTCTCCCAGTCGCGGGCCGACAGGACGGTGGCGACCCGCGGGGTCACCGCGACACCCGCACCAGGTCGAGATCCCCCTGGGCGCGGGCGGCGACCAGGACGGCGGCGAGCGCGTCATCCACCGCCAGCAGGAGGTCGACGCGCGCCTCGCCGGCCAGGCCCGAGACGGGCGCCCCCACCGCCACCACGTAGACCGCCTCCGCCGCCCGGCGGGCTTCCGGGGGGCCCGCGTCGCCGGTGACGGTCACGTACACGTCCACCAGGTCGCCGGCCTGAAGTTCCCCGAGGACGGCGCGGTCGCGCTCCAGGGAGAGGGCCAGCACGAAGGGCCGGACGCCGCGCTCGGGGGAGCGCAGCAGGGAGGGGAGCAGAGGCTCGCCGGCGGCGAGGGGGGCGGCCAGCGTCCACCCTTCCAGGTCGGCGGCGGCGTCCTCAGCCACCAAGCCGGCCGCGTCGGCCACCCGGCGCACGCCGACGGGCAGGTCACCCAGGGGGATCCCGGCGGGCAGGGGGCCATCGGCGACCAGGACGGGGATGGTGGCCGGGGGGCGGGTGATCGAGAACACCAGGATGCCGGCGACGAGGGCCAGGCCGAGGCCCAGCGCGGTCCGGCGGTCGAAGTGCAACGGCAGCGCCTTGAACTTCACGGGAGCACCTCCACCGCCACCACGTGGGCCAGGGCCAGAACCCGGGTGCCGTCGGCGGAGGCCAGGGCGACGTGATCCACCCCCACCGCCTGCACCCGGCCCCGATAGCAGCGGCCGTCGAGGGCCCACACCGCCGCGAGGTCGGCGCGGTCTTCGAGGGTGAGGAAGAGGTCGCGCAGGGTGCGGCGACGGCGGGCGGCGGCGCGGGCGGCGCTCTGCTCGGCCTCCAGGGTCTCGTCCATCTCGCGGCGCAGGCGGCGGCCCAGGGCGGCCAGGTCGGGGTGTCCCAGCGGCTCCAGCGTGCTCCCTCCCGATGCGGCCGCCGGGGGAGTGGGCCCGCACGGGCCGGGCGGCAACGTCTAGGTATCAGCCGGGGAGGCGCGACTCAAGAGGGCCGTCGAGGGGATGTTTCGCGCTCCGGAGGCGCCGGCTCAGCGCGGCCCGGCGGACGGGGTGAGAACCCGCGGGTCGGAGTGCAGGGCGCGGGGGTCGGGGAGGAGCGAGGCCGCCGCCCAGCGCGGCCAGGGGCCGGAGGCCACCGCTCCGATCACCCGGTCGCGGCCGGCTTGCTTGGCCTTGTAGAGGAGGTCGTCGGCGGCGGCCAGCATGGCATCCACCGATTCGGGGGGGTAGCGGAAGGTGGCGATGCCCGCCGACAGGGCCGCCGGGTAGCCGGCGGCGCGGGCACCGGAAGCCGCCGCCGCCCGCACCCGCTGCACCACGTTCATGGCCTCGCGGGCGTCGGTCTCGGGCAGCAGCAGCACGAACTCGTCGCCGCCCACCCGGGCCAGCAGGTCGGTGCCGCGCACCGCGCCGGTGATGGCCCGGGCCACCGCGGCGAGCACCCGGTCACCGGCGTGGTGCCCCAGGCGGTCGTTGGCCGCCTTGAAGTGGTCCACATCCAGGTAGGCCAGGCTCAGGGTGGTGCCGTGGCGGGCGGCGCGCAGGCGCTCCCGCTCGGCGGCGATCTCGAAGGCGCGGCGGTTGAGGACGCCGGTCAGGGAATCCACCGCCGCCAGGTGGCGCTGGTGCTCCACGGCGCGATGCAGCGAGTCGAGCAGCACCGCCACCAGGACGAGCACCACCAGGTCGGTGAGGGCGTTCCAGATGATGGGGAGGGTGAGGGCGACCGCGGTGCCGTGGACGGCCTGGGCGGCCAGTCCCTCGGCGGCGGCGAGCAGGGCCACCAGGATGGCGTGGCGCCGGCACCCTACCCAGGTGACCGCCATCACCGCCAGCACATAGAGGAGGCTCACCGAGACCTCGGCGCCGGTGAGGTAGTCGAGGCCGCCGACGGCGCTGACCAGCACGACGCCCAGGGTGATGGGCAGCCGGCCGCGCCGGCGCTCGCCGGCCCCCGTGGAGGGAGCGCGGCAGCCGGGACGACGCGGAGCGGTGCTGGTGGTCACGGACTAGTGCATCGGCACTAGTCACCGGGGCATTGAGCGGTTCCGGCTGAGAGGCCCTCAGGCGCCGGGCAGCGGGCAGTCGGCGGTGGCCGGACCGCGGAGCCGGTAGGTGGTGGCGAACTCGGCCACCGCCGGATCGTCGGCCGAGTCGAAGGCCAGGCGCCGCCCCCAGGACACCCCCAGCACCGGACGGTTGAGGCGATCGCTGGGGGCTATCACCAAGTGGGACTCGTAGGCATTCGCCAGGGCCTCCAGGGCGGCGAGGGTGGCCGCGTCGTCGGGACGGTGAAACAGCACCACGGCTCCGGCTCGCAGGTCGGCCAGCAACTGCTCAGCGGTGAGCACTTCCGCCACGCCGCAGACCGGGCCGGGGAGGGAATCGACCGGCACGGCGACGTCCGGGTAGCCCAGGGCGGCCATGATGTCCGCGGTGCCCAGTCGCTCCACCCCGGTGACTTCCTTGTCGGGCCGGAAGAGGAAGACGGCAGCCACCACCACCCCCAACCCCACCAGCACGGGCAGGGCCAGGCGGCGGGCCCGCTTCTTCAACCGGCGGCGACGCTCGGCCGCCTCCTGTTGGCGGCGGCGCTCTTCGGCAGCGCGGCGGCGGGCCTCGTCGCGCCGCGCCGCGGCCTCGCGGCGCGCCGGGTCCGAGCGGGAACGCCGCTTCTTCTTGGGCTTGGGCGGAGCCATGGCGCCCGGAGTGTAGGGGGCGAGCGGCGGGAGGGCTTCCGTACGGGCCGCCCACCCCCGTTGTCGTGACCCTTGCCAGCGGCCCTCGACCCCCATACGCTGGGGGCGATGGACAGGATCACGGTCGACCTGGGCAAGGAGTGGCTGTCGGTCGCCGACATCTGCGAGTACATGGGGGTGTCCACCTTCGTGGTCACCCGGGTGCTCCGCTCGAGCGAACTGCCTGCGGTCAAGTTCGGGCGCGAGTGGCGGGTGGCCCGCGGGGACTTCGAGGACTGGCTCAACGCCCGCCGTCTCGAGGCGCACGAGCGCGTGCCCCGTCCGGGCTCCTGAGGCGGCGGCGATCGCTATCGCCGTGCCCGCCCCGAGGCCGGGCAGCCTCAGCCGAGGGGTGCCGCGGGTCTCGACTCGGAGCCGCCGCCCCGGGATCGCCCGCCGCCGTGTCGCCGCCCGGCGCTAGCCGAGGACGGTCGCCGGGTCGGCGAACTCCATGGCCAGCGAGTCGGCCACGGCGCGGTGGGTCACCTTGCCCTGTGCCACGTTGATGCCGCCGAGCAGTTCGGGGTGCACGGTCACCGCCTGTGGGAGGCCGCCGGCGAGGGCCACCACGTAGGGCAAGGTGGCATTCGACAGGGCCCAGGTCGAGGTGTTGGGGACCGCCCCGGGGATGTTGCCCACGCAGTAGTGCAGCACCCCATGGATGCTGTACACCGGGTCGTGGTGGGTGGTCTCCCGGGCCGTGGCGAGGCAACCGCCCTGGTCGATGGCGATGTCCACGATCACGCTGCCGGGGCGCATCGAGGCTACCTGCTCCTCGCTCACCAGGACTGGGGCGCGGGCGCCGGCCACCAGCACCGCTCCGATGACGAGATCCGAGGAGGCGACGTACTCCCCCACGCTGTGGCGCGAGGAGTGCACGGTGAACAGGCGTCCCCAGGACAACTCGTCTAGGTGGCGGAGGCGGTCGACGTTGATGTCCATGACGACGACCTGCGCTCCCATGCCGGCGGCCATCATGGCGGCGTTGGACCCGGAGGTGCCGGCGCCGAGTACGGTTACCCGGGCCGGGGCCACCCCGGGCACACCGCCCAGCAGCACCCCGCGTCCGCCGTGGGTGCGCTCCAGGTGATGCGCCCCGGCCTGCACCGCCATGCGTCCGGCGATCTCGCTCATCGGGGCGAGGAGGGGAAGGGAGCCGTTGGGCAGCGCCACCGTCTCATAGGCGATGGCGGTCGCTCCCGACCCGACCAGCCCGCGCGCCTCGTCCGGGTAGGCGGCCAGGTGGAGGTAGGTGAAGAGCACATGGCGGGGCTCCAGCATGGCGATCTCGCTCGGCTGGGGCTCCTTGACCTTGACGATGAGGTCGGCGGCGCCGAAGACCTCGGCGGCGCCGGGCAGGATCTCCGCCCCGACTGCTACGTAGGCGGCATCGTCGAAGGAGGAGCCGCGCCCGGCGTCCTTCTGTACCACCACTCGGTGCCCCTGAGCCGTCAGCTCGCGCACCCCGGCCGGGGTCATCGACACCCGGTACTCATCCGGCTTGATCTCGGCGGGAACCCCGACGATCACGGCGACCAACCTCCTGCGACGCGTCCCGCATAGCCTGGCACCTCAGGGGGCGGGGCGCCAGGGGCCATCGGTCCCTGCCCGGCCGGGACCACGGGGGGCCTCTGGCCGAATCGGCCCACTCGGCCCCCATTAGGCTTCGGGCACCGAGAGCGGGAGGTGTCTTGCTCGATCGAAGCACCGTCGAGCGCCTGCGCGGCGCCGACACTGCCGGCCACCCCGTGGTCTCCCTCTACGTGGGCCTGGGGCCCGACCTCGACCAGAGGCGGGCCGTTCCCACCCGGCTGAAGGCGCTGACCCACCCGCGGCGGGAAGCAGCCGCCGAGTGGGGAGAGGAGGCCGTCGGGGAGATCCGTCGGGATCTCGACCGGGCGGTCGCCATGGCCGACCAGATCACCGCCGACCTGGGACGGGGCGCCGCCCTGTTCGTGTGCTCCGCCGTCGGCCTCGAGGAGCACGTGAGCCTGCCGGCCCCGGTGCGCGACCGGGCAGTGGTGGATACCTCCCCCTACCTGGGCCCCCTCGAGGCGATGCTGGCTCACTTCCGGCGCTACTGCGCGGTGGTCGTCGACCGGCGTCTGGCCTCGATCTACCGCTTCTGCATGGGGGCCCTGGAATCCTGGGAGGTGATGGCCGAGGAGGAGGTGCGCAAGGGCAACTTCGGCGGTTTCGCCGGCTATGCCGAGCATGGGGCGAGCCGCCGGGCGGGTGAGGTGGCGCGGCGGCATTTCCGCCGGGTGGCGGCGCGGCTCTCCGAGTTGTCCCGCTCCGGGGAGTTCGACCTGCTCGCCCTGGGGGGCAATCCGGCCAACGTCGACGGCGTGGCCGCCGAACTGCCCCCCGACCTGGCGGCAGTTCTCGCCGGGACCTTCGTGGTGGATCCCCGCACGGCTACTGCCGCCGACATCCGGCGGCACTGCGAGGCGCTGGCCGAGGAGTACGACCGGGGCGTCGACGAGGGCCTGGTGACCGACCTCCTCGACGCCGCCGGCAGCCGGCGCCGGGGGGTTCTCGGGCTGGACCGGGTCCTGGACGCGGTCAACCAGCACGCGGTGGAACTGCTGCTCCTCGACGCGGGGGACACGGTCCCGGGGGTGGCCTGCCCGGCCTGCGGGTGGCTGGCGCGCCAGGGGGCATCCTGTGCCTCCTGCGGTGCGGCCACGCGGCGGGTGGCCGACCTGTTCGATGCGGCCGCCGAGGGCGTCCGGGCGGCAGGCGGGACGGTGCGCTACGTGCTGGCCGCCACCGAACTGCGCCACTTCGAGGCGGGGGCCACGGTGCGCTTCGCGGTGGCGGGCATCGAGACGTAGCCCGTCCCGGCGGCAAGCAGGGGTCAACCGCGGGCCCGGGGGCGGCGCCGGCATGCGGGGGGATGGGGAGCGACAGCACCTACCGGGCCGGGCGCCCTCGGTGTCGCGGCGACGAGTGCGGGGGAGCGGTCGACCCCGGTGGCGGTGAGTGCGCCCAGGTGGGCGGGGCCGCCCGGGTGAGCGCCCCGGTGGCGTTCCACCCGCCCGGGCGCTGACGGCGCTCCTTACCCGCCGCGGTGGCCGAGTCGCCCGGTCGGTAGGTCGCGGCTCCGCCCGCCGGCATAATCTATCGTGGGCTGCTCTCGACCGTGAGGTGACCGCCTGCTCGCCGCCGCCCTGGTATTGGCCGCCGGAGGCTCGCGCCGGCTGGCCCAGCCCAAGCAACTGCTCGACTGGCAGGGGCGGCCCCTGCTGGAGGGGGTCGTGGGCGCGGTGGCCCGGTGGCCGGTGGCCGGGGTGGTCGTGGTGCTGGGCGCCCATGCCGAGGAGATCCTGGACCGGGTCGACTTCGGCGGGGCGACGGTGGTGCTCAACCCCGAATGGGAAGAGGGCCTGGCCGCCTCGCTGCGCGTCGGCCTGGACCTGCTCTCGCGCCATCCCCGCTACGAGGCGGCCTTCGTGGCCCTGGGCGACCAGCCGGAGATCCCCGCCGAGGTGCCCTCCGCCCTGCTCGGCGCCGCCGAGGAGACGGGGCGGCCGGCGGTGGTGCCGCGCTATCGCTACCAGAGGGGCAACCCGGCACTGGTGGCCCGCCGGCTGTGGGCGCGGCTGATGAGCCTGGAGGGGGACGCCGGGGCCGGCTCCCTGTGGCGGGCCCACCCGGCGTGGGTGCACGAGGTGCGGTTCGACCACCCCGCCCCGGTGGACATCGACACCCCCGCCGACTTCCAGAAGCTGCTGCGGCGCCCCTGAGGGCCCCTACCGGACTTCGGTTATGCTGCCTCTGCCGCGCTGAGACACCAGCCGGCGCCGGCCGGCGGGAAAGGAGCACCATGGCGTCCATCGATGCAATCGAGGGGATCGGCGTCAAGAGCGCGACGACCCTGCGCAAGCTGCGGGTCCGCACCACCGAGGCGCTGCTCAAGGCGGGCGCCACTCGCAAGGGCCGCAAGGAACTCGCCGCCGCCTCGGGGTTCAGCGAGCATCAGATCCTGGAGTGGGTGAACCGGGCCGACCTCTTCCGGGTCAAGGGTGTGGGAGAGGAGTACTCCGATCTCCTCGAAGCGGCCGGGGTGGACACGGTAAAGGAGCTGCGTACCCGGAACCCGGTGAGCCTCCTGGCCAAGATGACCGAGACCAACGAGAAGAAGCGCCTGGTGCGCCGGCTGCCGACCGAGTCCATGGTGGCCCGCTGGGTGGCTCATGCCAAGACCCTGCCGCCCATGGTGGAGTACTGAACTACCGGTGTGGGGTGGTGAGGGGCCCCGCCGGGGCCCCTCACTCGCGTCCGGCGCGGCGGCCGAAGGGACAGCACCGGCGGGGGACTATCTTGCTCGCCGGGATAGCGAGGTACGGCAAGTGGCTGCAGGCAGCAACGGGGGCGAGTCCCTGATCATCGTCATGGACGCCGCCGCCGCGCCCGCCGACCTGGAACAGGTCCTCGATCGGTTGCGCGCCGCCGGCGGATCCGCCGAAGCGACGACCCAGGCGGGCCGGGTGGTGGTAGCCGCGGGAGTGCCGCACCCGGTGCCTCCACCCGCCTGGGAGGCCCTCCCCGGTGTGGAGCGGGTGTTCCACCTGGCTTCCCCCGTTCGCCTCGTGAGCCGTCACCACCAACCCGCCGACTCCGTGGTCGAGGTGGGCGCGGCGCGCCTGGGCGGCGGGGGGTTCACGGTGATCGCCGGGCCCTGCGCGGTGGAGAGTCGAGAGCAGATCCTCGCCGCCGCCGCGGCGGTGCAAGCCGCCGGAGCGTCCCTGCTGCGGGGCGACGCCTTCAAGCCGCGCACCTCTCCCTATTCGTTCCAGGGGCTGGGGCGTGCCGGCCTCGACCTGCTCGCCGAGGCGCGCGAGCGCTTCGGCCTGCCGTTCGTGGCCGG
>Ga0194112_10001463_pt1 | contig 34753 bp, 40 predicted proteins | sample TA2MahC400mmetaG_FD_146191 | JGI IMG/M metagenome (GOLD analysis project Ga0194112, IMG submission 146191) | Freshwater microbial communities from Lake Tanganyika, Tanzania - TA2015016 Mahale Deep Cast 400m | ecosystem: Environmental > Aquatic > Freshwater > Lake | place: Tanzania: Lake... | reverse complement strand
CTCTACCGCTGGCGGGAGAGGGTTAGGGTGAGGGTGGGATAGGAATATTTCCCCCTCACCTTTATCCTCTCCCCAAAGGGAGAGGAAATAATAGGTGTGCACTTTTCAACTTTTCCTAACAGGAGAAAACCCCGTCTTGTGAATTTTATGATTGACAAAAGAAACTTTTTTGGATAATATTTTTTAAAATTTCTTCAAATCAGAAGTGAAATATAAGTCGGGATTTTGAAATGAACAGAAGTTTCAAGTGGTTTAAAATTTTTCTGTTTATAGCAATTTTATTTGTTGTTTTATTATCTTCAACTTACTTCTGTTATTATGGTTTGAGATCAGCCGATTTTGTTTCTCACGGTCTAAAATTTGAAATTCTCGATCAGGATTATCTGCTTGCTGCTTCTATAAGTAGATTGAAACTATTTGTGCCAAGTAGTTTTTCCATCATATCAGCACTGTTTATCAATTCCATCAAACAGATTCACGTTTTTCCTTTTCTAATATCTCCTCTCGATCGAAGAACCCCTATTCTTCGTTGTTGAAAACACGATCAATACTCCTTTTCCAATCAAAGCTCCATTTCTTAATCTAACTTGCTGATTTAGACAAGATTGATTCAAACATCCCATCAAAATCAAGGAATGTTGAGATCAATCTTTTTATAGTCTCAAAAGAGAATGGGGAAAAATTTTAAAAAGGCATCAATTCAAAATTATTTATTAGGAGGACGAAAATGTTTTGGAAACGGAAAGAAACTAAGCAGGGGGAGGAAAAGTTGCCAGGACCTAAGGGGATACCTGAGTTGGCAGGGAGGTACATGGTAGTTGAAGAGAAGAAAGACCCCAATTGGGTATGGAAACTTAGAGGAGTAGTTCGACCAGCCGGGAAGAAGAAGGCATTCTACTGCCGTGTTTTCGATGAGGCCCAAGTGGCACAGGCAGGTGTCAAAGTAAAAGACTGGACCTCGCTGGATGACCATCCTGATCTGATTCTCTGGGAAGGTTACTTCGATAAAGAAATAAACACAGCGTGCCGTGAGAAGTTTGTAAAGCCTTCCACTTCCTCTAATTAAAGCTTACTGGAAATAACCTGCATTTCAGTTCAGGTTTCGAGGGCGAGTTAATAAAAAGAGGAAGGTGAGAGGCTCTTGGAAGGAGGTGTAAAAAAGATGTTCTGGGGTAAAAAGTCAGCAAAAGAGGAAGAAAAAAAAGAGAAACTGTCAGGGCCACATGCAATACCAAGTCTATTGGAAAAGCATTTGGTAGCTGAGAGAAAGATGGATCTTGATTTGGTGAAGCTTCTCAAGGCTGTGGTGCGTAAGAGTGAAACCGGGGAAACGGCGTTTAATATCCGGGTTTTTGACCAGTCTGAAGGGTTAGCAAGGAAAGTAGAGGTAAAGGACTACACTTCTCTTAATGAGTATCCGGATTTGATCATCTATGAGGGGTGGTTCGATGAGCGGTCGAAGCAGTTCAAATTGGAAGAGAAGAAGAGGGTTAATTGGGATACCACCCTTTTTACTCAGGCTGAGATACAGCAAAAAATCGAAGCGCTAATGGAACCCAGTGACATGGTATTCTTCTACATGGCTCGTGGTTCAGGACATGGAGGTCCACTCGGCATGGGTGCTGCTGTGGTTGAGCTTAACCCCAACTATCCGGGTAAGAAGCAGAAAAAATATATCATATATGTAGCCGACGTGATTGACATGCAACCCGTAGGCAAGGGACAAAAATTGTTCGACTCGGACAAACCAAAGGATATTGCGCGTTGGATTAAGGAAAGCCATCACAAACGCATGTACTCATGAGGTTGAGTTACTTTGTAACGTGCATGTAGCTCCTATGGCCGGAGGAATGCGAGGGCTGGTATTTCCTCCGGCCTTAACTCCTTTAAGAGTTGAAGATCCTTCACCTAATTTTAAGGAGAATGTAGGGGGGACTCATGATGAATATTATCGAAAGAAAGATTTATGAGGATGGGGAGCCATATTTCTTTAACACAGAGACAAACGAGAAATATGGGGAAATCGTAGGTGGCCTTGCTTGGCCAGAAACAAAGGATGGTCTTCTGATTATTGCAGCAGTAGACCTGTTTAAGGATACTGAGTTGGAGGCTCGCCACATTAGGGTCCTAACGGACGTTAGTGAATCCAGTATCGATGTCTTTTTAAAAAATGCTTTGGAACTGCAAAGACGTTTTTCTCCATTTATGGAAACCATAAGATTTTATGGCGATACAACTTCTTTGACCATGATGGAACTTCTGGATCGATTCAACAGGGACCGTCGCTATAGGGGACTTGCTCCCTTCTACCTGACAGAGGCTCTGGAGTTAAAGAGCCCCAGAAAACTTGAGTTCTATGCCCAATTGATAAAGAAATACACCAAAAATGAAAGAAAGATCCTGCATTTTTGCAATACTCTCCTCCCCAGTTATCTTTTAGGCCTTTCTTTTGAAGAGATAAGCAAAAGTGTTCTTGACCATCCACCCGTGGCAGCCCTCTGCTATGCCTTAGCTGCCTTGAACACATGGAGACCTCGGAAAGGAGAGAAGGGACAAGAGAAAAGAGAGACGTATGAGAAGGCTAAATACGAGCGCATCCTAACCGCTAAGCCGATAGAAGAAGTCTCGTGGCAATCTTGCTCAAACTTCACGGGAACAACTGAGTTGCCGAAATAGTTACTGAAGAACAACTCTCTGATACGAAGTTGAACCAGTAGAAAATTGGAGTGGTATGTTTCCTATCTTTAAAATTTATGGTGACTTTCTCATGAGAATAAATTATTTCTCATTTTATTTCCTCTCTATTCAAGGTCTCCACCTTTTCGTTCCAGGCCTTCTTTTCAGACATCTTTTCTTCCATACTCGATCTTTACGGGTATCAGTTTTCAGGATAGAAAGATAAAATCATCTCCCTCAAGATGACAGAAGCTGTAATCGAGGAGACTTGGGTTGGGTCATAATCTGGGGTGAGTTCGACTAAATCAAACCCAATGACACGAAGAGGCTGTAGTTCTTTAAGAAGGGAGATGAATTCCTGGAAAGTGAGACCACCAGGTTCGGGTGCGCCCACACCTGGAAAAAGGCTCGGATCGAACACATCGAGATCGAGGGTGATATAAACAGGTTGGTTTTTGAGGCGCTTCACTATCGATCTCAAAGACCTTTGTTCGAAGGATATGATGGAGTTCATCTTTCTCGCCAATTTAAATTCCTCTTCTGTCCCGGATCGGATTCCCAATTGAAATAATCTGCCTTCACCCAACCGATCGATAATTCTTTTCATCACCGTGCTATGGGAAAAAGTCTCACCCAGATAATCTTCCCTTAAGTCTGCATGGGCATCGATCTGGATGAGATAAAGATGGGGGTAGATTTGAAGGATCTCTTCTACAATGGGAAGAGTGACCAGATGGTCACCTCCTAAAAGGACTGGGAATTTTTTTTCAGAGAGGATCTTGCCAAGGGCCTTTCGAATGATACTGAAGGATGCCTTTTTATCTCCTAAAGGCAGTTCAAGGTCTCCCATATCGTGAAGGGAGTACTGACTTAGATCCTGTCTATAATAGGGGCTGAATGTTTCTATCCCCCATGAGGCCTTCCTGATGGCAGAGGGGCCGAAACGAGCGCCCGGACGAAAGGAAGCCGAGCCATCGTAGGGGCACCCGAGAATGACGATTTTACTCTCTTTAAAGGAGGCTTTTGCTGAAATAAAGGTCTGTTCGATGAAAGGGAGTTTCATTAACCCCAAAGGACCACTGCGGCCAGTGCTGCCCCGATTTTCTTTATTTTATATTCTATGGTGATCGAATTTAGATCTTTAATCTTCCATCCGCGAAGTCTCATTCCCTCCGCGGCCATATTCCGGACGATTTCATCGATCTTGCGGCGCTTCCCTTTTGCTGAATATTCCATGATCAATCCGTTTTGATTTTCATCCGCTGGAAGAGCTACGGCGACGCCAGCCGAGATGATCTCTCCGGGCATGTCGCTGGTGATGGCGGCATAGGCTGCCGGGATCAGGGCTCCCGGGGGAAGAGCGATCGGGGAAATCCGTTGACAATGGGGGGGAACGATGCTTGACATCTTAATGATATTCGTGTTCCCGATGCCCGCCCGAAGCAGGGCTCCGTCAAAGGCATTGAGAAGGGTATACCCTTCCGATGCTCCAGAGACTAAAAAATATTTAGTGGGAGTTTTAAAGATCACAGGATTTCTCCTTCTCGGAATCGAGTCGTACCGACATCTCCTGTCTGGTTAAAGGGAGGAGCATCGAGCTCAGTTAGGTTAAAAGGAAGGGGGCGAACTGATCCACAGGATCACTGCCTCCTTCGAGCCGCTGTTATGAAGCCAATGCTCCTTCTCTGCTGAAAGGTAAAAGCATTCCCCCTTTTTCAGCTTAAGAATCTCTTTCCCAAAACGAAGATTGATTCTCCCCCGGAGGACCAAACCGAACTCCTCCCCTTCGTGGGGCTTCTCTTTCGGCGTCGATTCCCCTTTACGAAGGGTCAGCAGGATGGGTTCCAACCGCCGATTTGTCGAACCCGGGACAAGAAGCTCAAACTTCTCGATCTTCTCTTTCTCAATTGCCACCCGGTCTTTCTCCCTGTAGATGATCTTTTCTTCTGAGGCGTCCCGAAAGAAGTCAGAGATATTCTCATCCAGGGCCTCGAGGATCTGGTTCAGGCTGTCCAGAGAGATTGATGTCAGATCCCGTTCGATCTGGGAGATAAACCCCTTGGTCAGATTGGCCCGCTCGGCCAATTCCTCCTGGGTTAGGTTGCTTAACTGTCTTAAATTCCGAATTCGTTCCCCAATTTTCATAAAACCGAAAGCATAGTATACGAAGAAATTAGTTTAATAATGTGTAAGACAGTATAGAAAGAAATTAGTTTAGTAAACTAAACTCATAAACAATTATAATTATCCGTTCGAGTTTGTCAAGCATTTTTTTATGAATGACGTAACCCCTCTCTTTTCCGTGGTCCAATAGGGTAGGGGAGTTATATTCTTCCTTTTCAAAGAGAGTGTGACGAAAAGGAGTCATCCATAAAGTTGGTCCTATCAAATCACTTCGTTCTCCGAAATGACTTTTCTGGTTCTTGTTTCCGGTGGATTCGATTATTTCTTAGTTGGTTTTTGAAATAATGAATAAACTAATAAAAGGATGGCGAGACTGCTGGATATCCACACAAAGACATCTCCATAGAGGGTGTAGAAGGTTTTATTCTTCGATAATCGTATTGTTCCGGTCATTGTCTCTTCAGTAAATATCCCTCCTTGTTTCATAATCCTTCCCAAAGGATCGATAAAACCGGTGATACCTGTATTGGCCGATCTTGCGATAAAAACTCGATTCTCTATTGCCCTAAAGGTAGCGATGGCGAAGTGTTGGTAAGGAGCAGAGGTTTTCCCAAACCAGGCATCGTTGGTAATGGTGACCAAAAAGTCTGCCCCTCTCTTTACAAATTTCCGGCAGAGATCTGGAAAGATGATTTCAAAACAGATGAGAACACCAAATTTCCCTTGGGGAAGGGGGAAATTAAATATCCCCTTTCCGGATTTAAAGTTTCCAATTCCCTCTCCTAATGATCCAATGAAGAAAAGAAGGTTTGATAGAGGAACATACTCTCCAAAAGGAACGAGGTGAATCTTATCGTATTTCCCAACCAATTCTCCCTTAGGGGAGATCAAGAGGGCACTGTTATAATGATCGACCTTTCCCTTCTCTATTTTATAAGAGGGTGTCCCGAAGAGGAGGAAAGTTTCAGTTTTTTTCGGGATATCTAAAACGAAAGGCTGGTATTCTTTGGCATCTTGGAAGAAGAAAGGGGTGGCTGTTTCAGGCCAGATGATGAGATCTGGTTTCCCCTCCGCTACTTTGAAAGAAAGTTTTTCGTAAATCTTTAGTGTTTCCTTCTGGAAGGATTCATTCCACTTAATAGATTGATCGATGTTACCCTGTACTAATCCAATCTTCAATGGATGATTTTGGGTCATTTGTCGATCCACAGCCTTCATCTTTCCATATCCATAGATCAGGAAGCCTAAAAGAACGATAACAGTAATCAATACTTCCTGAAATGGAAAGGTCTTTTTTTGCCATTGGCGAAGAACTTCATAAAGTGTGGTATTGACCAAAAGAATAACAAAAGAAAGACCATAGACCCCGGTGATATCTGCCATCTGTATAAAGGGGAGATTGAGATACTGAGAATGACCTAAATTTGCCCAGGGAAAGCCTGTCAAGAAAAAAGAGCGGAGATATTCTAAACTTACCCAGAGGAGAGGGGCAAAGAGGATGGTTCGGAATCCTAAACGTATCTGAAGGAGTCGGTATAAAAATGTAAAGGCTCCCATGAAGAGGCTCAGATAGATGACTAAAAGGAGAAGAATGAAGCCACTCAGTATTAAAGGGACATTGCCATAAGTGTGGACCGCAACGATGATCCAATAAAGAATACCAAGAAAAGAGATGATGCCGGTTAAGAACCCAAGTTTAAAACTATGGAATAATCCTTTTCCCTCTATAGAATAAAAAAGGAAGACCAAAGCAACCCAGGCTAAAAATTCGAGATCAAAATTTGGGAAAGAGAGAAAGAGGAAGACACCCGATAGGGAGCTTAAGAGGATGCCACTTTTTTTCATGGCTCAAATCTTAAAAAATAAAAGAGTATTTTTCAAGGTAATCCTTCGGTTATGGGGTGGGGGCGACTTCAGTCGCCGATTCCTGCTTCCGTGATCTGCTGAAATCATGGATTGACAACTTTAATCCAAGGTTGTAGATTTTTATTTGGAATAACGAAATGGGTTCAATAAGATTCATGGAGGTCTAACATGCCCAAGGGAATATTCATTGATGAACATGAAAAGGAAATACAAACTTTGAAGGTAGGAATTGGTCAATTGGAAAAGAGAATAGATAAAATAGACAATGAGCTCGAATCCCTTCACAATGCTTTTGAAAAAGTAAGTAGTCACATCAAAGCCTTGCATGAGGCTGCTGAGGCGTTAATAAAGAGGGTGCATGCACTTAAATGAATACCAAAGTAAACCGATCTCAGGTCATCATGAGGTATCATATACTACTGCATTCACAAAGATCTTGCTTTACACAATTGCTTTTACAAAGGGAGCTTATTGCCTTAAGAAATCTTAATGTTAATTTAATCCTCTTTTAATGTTCGTTGCTAATAATTTTTTAAGAATGTGGCATATTTTTTGAAATCATATGAACACGTTTACGAAAAGGTTTAAAATATTTATTTTGGTTACGGGGGTCTTATGCCTTTTATTTTCTTCGATAATTCTTTATTTTTCTGTTTTGGATGAGTTGGATAGCATCTATCCTCTGGCTTTTGAAAGCGTTGACGTCAACAATTTAAGCCTCCTTCCCGAACAACTGGAAAGGATAATCGCACCAATATCTATTTTCGGTCAGGCCTTAAACACAAGCCTCATCGCTTCTATACAAGTTTTGGGTTTCTTTTTTCACTCCCCTTCGCCAGACTCAAAGCCCTTGGTTCTTCGCTGTTAGAACCCTCATCAGTCTGTTCAATCATTCCTATTAAACTTGATTTTTCCAAAAGAACTTAAGAAGTCTCGTAATCTAATCTTCATCGTGAGCTCTATTTCGTGGGAGAGAGAGGAGTTAGTTATGGAAACCAGACCGTGCAGGTTAGCGTCTAAAATTCAATGAAAAGGAGGTGATTAAGATATCAAAGAAGTTGTTGGTCCTGATGATGATTCTGACGGTGATGACAACTTTCGGACTTTCCACTTTGGCCAAAGCGGAGGAAATCATCAAGGCGAAAGTTGAAGCTGTGAACAAGGAAGAAAAGAAAATCGTTCTGGCCGGGAAGGAATATGCGATGGCCGACGAAGCTGCTCAGGCTGATGTAGATGTGGGGGACGAAGTCGAGGCCACCATGGATAACGAAGTGGTCAAAGAAATCAAGAAATAGCCTTGCGTTGGCAGGGGTCTCACGGCCCCTGCCCTTTCAAGGGAGCATGCGATTTATGCAAGTCAAATTCGAAGCCGAGGAAGCAACTTAAGAAATCTTAATTTTTGCTTAATCTCCACTTAAGCTGCCGGGTTTATGATATTCAAGATTGCCTCATTGCACTAAGGACGACCAATGGATTCGAGACGGGTTCTTTTAGCTATGCTATTGTCTGTGGGAGCCTTGATCTTTCTCTTTCATCTCGGAGGGCGGGACCTGTGGGACCCGGACGAAACGCGTTATGCCGTCATTGCCCGGGAGATGAGGGAGAACGGTAACTGGATCCTGCTACATCTGAACGGAGAGGTCTATGCTGAAAAACCCCCTCTTTTCTTCTGGCTGGTCAACCTGTCAACCTCCCTTTTTGGAAGTACAGAGTTTGCCAACCGCCTTCCTTCGGCCCTTGCGGGATGGGTAACTATTCTGGTTACTTTTATTTTGGGAGAGAGGCTTTTTAACGTGAAGGCAGGATTTTTGTCCGGGCTGGTTCTTGCGACCAGTTTCTTCTTTCCTCAGATTTCACGCTGGATGATGTTGGATTCGCTCCTATCCTTATTTTTTCTTCTAACGCTTTTCTTTTTCTATCTCGGCTATGACGAGGAGCGGAAACGGCGGAGATACTACCTCCTGGCCGGTCTTTCCATGGGCCTCGGGGTCTTAACAAAAGGCCCGGTTGCTTACCTTCCCGTTCTTATTTTTTTCATCTTTGCCTGTCTGGATAGCAATTTGGGGAGGTTCTGGACAAAAGATCTCCTCCAGGGATGCCTCCTCTCTCTTTTCATTGTTCTAATCTGGTGGATACCTGCGTGTTTGGTGGGAGGGAAAAGTTACGTCCACTGGATCTTATATAAACAGGCTGCAGGAACCTATTTCGAGGGCGGAAAACATTTTCATCCGAAGCCGCTTTATTTCTATTTTATCAGATTTCCAGTGGAGTTCCTTCCTTGGGCAGCCTTTTTGCCTGCGGCCTTTGTATTCGGATTGGGGGGTCCTGGAGAAAAGAAAAAAGGATTCTTATTTCTCTGTATCTGGTTCATTTTGACCTTCCTCTTTTTCACCTTCTCTAGAGGGAAGAAAGACAACTATCTTCTCCCCCTTTATCCGGCTTCGGCGATGCTTGTGGGTTCGTCCTGGGACGGGGACAAAAAGGGATTCCTCTTCGGACATATCCTCCTGGCCTCCCTTTTTCTCGTCTCCCTTGTCTTCTGTTTATCGGGCCTGCCGAAGAAATTTTATCCTCTCCTTCTTCGCTATCATTCCCTGGGAGTGTTTATCCTCTGTTACCTGTCGGCAGGGTCTTTGATATCATTGTATTTTGTCTTGAAGTCCAAAAAATGGCCAGCTTTTGCTGCCCTGGTTGCCGCGTTTGCCTTCTTCCACCTTCATGCCGCCCATATCCTCCATGCGAAATTTAATGAAGAAAGGTCGATGAGGTCTTTTTCTGAAAGGATCGTTAAGGGAATGATAGCCGGTGATGATTTGAAAACTTATTCCTTCAAATCGAATGGGCTGATCTACTACACGGGAAAGCTGTACATAGAAGAGATAGTCAGCAAGGAACGGCTGCTGGAAGTTCTCCACTCATTACCTCGGGTTTTTATAGTATTTCAAAAAGAAGTCTTCGATCGAATTGGAAAAGAGACGGGAATGGAAATTCAGCCCCTTGCGCAAGCAAGAGTGAGTCATTGGAACTATGTGCTGATTTCGAACCGATAACCCACACATTGGAGTTGTTTGTGAGACCAAGATCAACAAAAAAAAGATTATTATGGTTCTCCCTGGGATTACTTTTTTTGATCATTGCCGGACTCGCCTGGCTGACCGTCGGTTTTCACCAGGACTATAAAAGTATCCCCAGTGATCACCTGGTTGGAAATAAAGCCCATTCGGTAGAAGCATTAAAAGAAAAAGGGCTTCCCTTTTCGTTCCTGGTCATCGGCGATCCGACAGGGAGCGAGGCGGCGGAAACCCTCATTGAGACCTCTGTTGTCAATGGAGCCCCAGCCTTCATGGTCATTCTGGGAGATTTTGTCAAGAAACCCGATATATGGAATCACCGTTTCTTCCTGACGGAGATGACCACGGAGATCAAGCCTCCTTTTCCGGTTTTCCTTGTAGCGGGAAATCACGATATCGACTACTTTCGCTCAAAAAGAAGATCGGACGAACGGAGGGTGACACCGGAAGTCTATGAATCCCTTTATGGCCCAAGGAATTTCGACTTCGTCTTCAATAACTGCCTTTTCATCATCTGCGGGGTTGACCCGGTGAAGCCCGCTGATTTCATATCCTCCCTCCGCGATGCTCTTTTCAGAAAGTCTTCGGGGAAGAAACATATTTTTGTTTTTGTTCATTACCCTCCCAAGGGACTGGCGAGGCACATCCCTGGCTCCATGCCCATTCCACATGAAGAAGAGTTTTTCACTCTTCTGGAGACTTTCAAGGTCACGACCTGTTTCTTTGGCGACTATCATGGCTACTGGAGGGGGCAGAGAAAGGGAGTGAACCTGATTGTCTCGGGTGGGGGAGGGCGACTCAAACATTCTCAACCCGCATGGGGAAAATTTCACCATATTATAAGGGTGACCGTGAGGGAAAATGAGGTCAGTGAAGATCTGATTGTCCTTAATAAAGAAACTGGCTTCATGCACCTTGAGGATACTTTTGAGAGCATCGTGTTTACCGAATTTTTCCCGATCATTGAGGATCGGGTATGGGTCCTTTATTCTTCTTTCCTTCTCTTCTCAATTCTCGGCATCTCTTCCTTTATCCTTTCTCTGAGAAAGAAATCTTTAGGCCAGCGAGTCAATAATGAGACGGGAAGCGAGAAAATTTACAACGAAGGGGGTAGATGGATATGAGGCTCATATTGATCGGTGCCGGCAGGTGGGGGAAAAACCATCTGAAGGTCCTGACGAACCTGGTAGATGAACTCTATGTGGCCGATTCGGACCCCGGCCAGCTGAAGGCATGCGAAGGGTATTCCATCCCGGCGGACCACCTCTCCACGGACTACGGAGAATTTCTCAAGGACGTTGACGGAGTTGACATCGTTACGCCTGCAGACAGCCACTTAAGGATTTGCAGGGAATGCTTTGAAGCAGACAAAGATGTCTTCGTTGAGAAACCGATTGCCCTCACTTCGCTTGAGGCAAGAGAAATGATCGAAATGGCCAAAAGCAGGAAATTAGTTCTTCAGATTGGCCACATTTATCGCTACCATCCCGCCTCCACAAAGATGAAATCTCTCATCGAGGGGGGAAGATTGGGCAGGGTTCAATATGGGTATGGTCATTTCATAGGATTTAAGAGACCCCGGACGGATGTAGGAGTAACGCAGACTGATGCCATCCATTATTTCGATCTTTTCAATTATCTTTTTGGCGATACGCCGCGGGCAGCCATATCGGTCGTGAAGAATTACCTCAACCTTCCTCTCGATGACACCTCTTTCTCTACACTCGATTACGGAGGAAGGATTGTCTTTATTGAGGCTGGTTATATGCCCCCTGAAAAGAAAAGGGACATCGCCCTCGTCGGAGATCGGGCGAGTCTCTATTGCGATTTCCAGAAGAACAGCCTTCTGCTTTGCGAAAACCGGCATGAGAGGTTGGGAGAGAAATGCATCGCCCTGGAAGGAGAATCTTGCCGGATTCCTGTCGATTCCGAGGAACCTTTGACACTGGAGCTAAAAGCTTTTCTCGATTCGATCGCGAAAAGAGTGAAACCGCTGGCAGATGGTCAGGCGGGCTATCAGGCCCTGAAGATTGTAGAAGCCTGTTACGAATCTTCCAGAAGTGGCAAGAGGATTGAGATTGACTGGAGAGATGATCTTTAAAGGAAGGAGCTGACAATGGAGATTCCTCTTTCAAAAGCATACGTGGATCAGGAAATGAAAGAGAGGGTATTGGAAGTTATCGACATCGGTCAGTACATCCTGGGGAAGCAATGTAAAGCCTTCGAAATGGAGTTCGCAGAGTTTATAGGGGCCAAGCATGCGGTTTTGACCTCGTCGGGAACGTCGGCGATATTCCTCTGTCTGAAAGCTCTGGAGGTAGGCCCGGGAGACGGGATTCTGGTTCCTTCTCTCACCGCATTTCCCACAGTGGAACCTGTTTTCCATGTTGGAGCAACCCCCATTTTCATCGACATTGATGACACCTTCACGATAGATCCGGACCATGTCGAAAAGGTTCTTCAAACGACAGGAGGAAATTGCCGGATAAGAAAAATCAAGGGAATCATTCCCGTTCACCTTTACGGGCATCCAGCGGATATGGATTCAATCGTCGAACTAGCGAGACGTTATGGACTTTTTGTGCTTGAGGACTGCTGCCAGGCTCATGGAGCACGGTACAAAGGGAGGAGAGTGGGTTCAATGGGAGTGGCTGGCTGTTTCTCTTTTTATCCTTCGAAGAACCTGACGGTCTTCGGAGACGGTGGGATCCTCATCACTTCGGACGAAAAGCTCGCCAAAACAGCCCGAATGTTAAGAGATCATGGGAGAAAGGAAAAATACGAACACGAGCTTGTCGGTTACAACCTCAGGTTTAATGAGATACAGGCTGCCGTTGGTCGGCTCCAGCTTCAGCGGCTGGACCGGTTCAACGAGTCGAGAAGGCAGATTGCTCAATGGTATTCAGAGGGGTTAAAAGGGCTACCCGTGATCACTCCTGAAGTTCGGGATTGGGCAGAGCCTGTTTTCCATCTCTACGTTATTGGAACTTACAAAAGGGACTCCCTGGCGGCCTATCTAAGAAATCGGGGGATACAGACTGGAATCCATTACCCGATACCGTGTCATCTCCAACCGGCGGTAAGGGCTGTCCTTGGTCCCCAGCCCAAACTGGAAAGAACAGAAGATCGGGCGAGAAAGATACTTTCTTTGCCTATTTTCCCGGGCCTCAAACATGAGGAAGTAAATGATGTTTGCTTCGAGATCCGAAAATTCTTCGAGGGATGATACTTCCAAGTTCCGGATACACAGTGAAATTTGGATCCGGGTTTCGGTCATCCTCATTTTCTGTATCTTCCTTTTTATGATTGGAGTCGGTCGATGGGATCTCTGGAATCCGGATGAACCCCGGTATGCTCAGGTGGCCAAAGAAATGGTCCAGGGCGGAGACTGGGTTCTCATGCACCTGAACGGGAGGATATACGGGGACAAACCTCCACTCTTCTTCTGGCTCACCGGCCTTTCATCCATACTCTGGCAAGAATTCGACTCATTTTCTGTGAGATTTCCATCCGCCCTATTTGGGACATTGACGGTGGTTGCGACTTTTCTCCTCGGTATAATGCTCTATTCCTTACGAACCGGATTCTTTTCGGGTCCGATCCTTGCGACAAGTCTTGAATTTGCTTATCTCTCCACCCGGGCCAATATCGATACTACCCTCACATTTTTTACAACAGCCTCCCTTCTCTCCTTTTTCTTATGGCTCCAGCACAGCAAGGAAAGCAAATCCGGAAAGTCACGGGGGATATTTCTTTACTCTTTCTACATTGTGATGGGGCTGGCCACTCTGGCAAAAGGACCGGTGGGGTTTATCTTTCCACTGCTGATCAGCCTTATCTTTCTCATCATCCAGAGGGACTGGAAAAGTATCAAGGAGATGAGAATTCTTAAGGGGATGCTTCTCTTTCTTGCCATTGTCCTTGCCTGGTATGTCCCGGCGGTATTGAAAGGCGGCAATGCCTATCTCAAAGAGACGCTCTTCAAGCATACCGTTGATGCTTATGCGAAGGGGTGGACCCATGTCAGGCCAATCCACTACTATTTATGGAACTTTCCGTTGGACTTTCTGCCCTGTATCCTATTTCTTCCCGGAGCCTTCGTCTCCGGTTTTTGGGGCATGAAAAAAAGAGGCCGAAAAGAGTTTCTCTTTCTTCTGGTCTGGTTCCTATTTATCTTCCTCTTTTTCAGCTTTTCGAAAGGGAAAAGGCCAATTTATCTCCTTCCCCTCTACCCAGCGGCCTCGCTTCTGGTGGGAAGGTTCTGGGATTGTTATTTTTCATCTACAGATCATTACCCTTTAAAACTTTTTATTTCTCTTGCCGTCAGGGCATTAGCGGGTTCGCTCTTTCTTATGGGGGCCGTCCTCCTGCTCATTCCTTTCGTTGCCGATCTTCCCATAGGAGTCTCTGCTCCAAGTCTGCTAAAGACAATCGTCAAAGGAGCAGAGGCCGGAGCCGGATTTCTTTCTTATATCCCCCGATTAACAATTATTATCTTCGCATCTTTCCTTCTCGGATCGGGTGTCATCCTCTTCTGGGGTTACCTCCCCAGGTATAAGTCAATTACTTTTGGTCTGATCGTGGCAATATTCGCATTCGGATTCTTTTACGGAACTCGGATCATCTTCCCAATGGTCAACCCTTATAAGTCCGCCCGATTCCTCTGCCAGGAGATCCGGCAAATCATAAAACCCGGAAAGACCCTGGCCATTTACGGAGGATTCGGGACCGGCCCTTACAATTTTTATACAGGGATTGTTCCCATCACAGAACTGGAAAATGAGAGAGAGCTCGACGATTTCTTCCGTTCGAAGGAGCGGATATTCTGCCTCTTCAAATACGGTGATTATGAGAGGTTCAAGAGGGAGAAGATGGAGATTCCTTTTCATTTGATCTCAGAGCGATACGTGGGGGATTATCATATCGTCTTTGTGTCAAATCAATGAGGGAACCATGAAAGAACAGAGATTAAATTCTTCCGGAATGGAAGGGCATCGGGTTGAGATCTCAGTAGTTATTCCTGTCTATAATGAAGAGGAGAATCTGCCTGTCTTGATGGCTCGACTGTCGGATGTGCTCGGTGGACTGGGAAAATCATATGAGATCGTCTTTGTGGACGATGGGAGCACAGATGGAAGCCGGAAGATCTTAAAAGAGATGGCATCTCGTCATCCTCAAATCCGGGGTCTGGGTTTTAAGAGGAATTGTGGGGAGACAGCGGCAGGGACTGCCGGGCTAAAGGAAGCGAAAGGGAAGATTGTGATCACCATGGATGCCGACCTCCAGAATGATCCCAGAGATATTCCGAGGATGTTGGAATATCTGAACGATTACGACATGGTCACCGGGTGGCGGCAAAAGAGGGAGGATTCCTTGGTCAAAAGGATTACTTCAAAGATTGCTAATAGAATCCGCAACTGTTTGAGCGGAGAGACGATCAGGGATAGCGGCTGCACCTTCAGGGCTTATAAGCGAGAGTGTCTTCAGAATCTAAAACTCTTCAAAGGGATGCACCGTTTCATACCCACTCTGGTGAAGATGGAGGGGTTTCGGGTCATCGAAATCCCCATTGCTCACCATCCGAGGCAATTTGGAGTTTCGAAATATACCACATGGAATCGGATTTGGCGGGCTTTCATCGATCTCTTGGCGGTGAGATGGATGAAGAGCCGGCATATTCACTATGAAATTGAAGAAAGGATTTGATATGGGACTTGATGCAGTATTCACTTTCGTAACCGATTTCCTTCGGGAACTCTCTTTGAGGTATCCCAAATCCCGGTTGGACTTCTGGGTGATTTTCGGTTTTATCGGACAGGCCATGTTTACGATGCGGTTCATCGTTCAATGGATTGCCTCCGAGAAAAGGAAGGAAAGCGTCATCCCGGTCGCCTTCTGGTATTTCAGTCTGGGAGGAGGACTGGTCCTCTCGGCTTATGCGATTCGGCAGATGGATCCGGTTTTCATCGCTGCTTATCTCCTCAACCCTTTCATCTATTCCCGAAACCTCTACTTTATTTACAAGAAGAGAATCGGGCCCAAATCTCTGGCTATCGAACAGGAAAGACGTTGATGAGATTAGAAAGGAGTCAACAGGTAGTCATAGCTTTCGTCGTCGCCAGCGGCCTAATTAGCTTTTGGAACCTCTGGGGCAGAAGCCTTGAGAATCATGGTTACATTAGATATGCTGAGATCGCCCGGGAAATGCTTCGTTCGGGAGACTGGATCGTCTCTCGCCTGAATGGAGAAGTCTATATTGACAAACCGCCTCTCCTCTTCTGGCTCATCGCCCTTCCTTCTTCTCTGCACGGATCCGTAACCCCACTAATCGCCCGATTGCCTTCAGCCATTTCAGCCTGGATCGGAGTGATGATCCTCTTTTTCTGGGCAAAAAGGGTTCATGGAACGATCCAATCCGGCCTCATTGCAGGAGGAGTGCTCATTTCCAGTTATCAATATTTCTTTCAGTCAAGGCTCGCCAAGACCGATATGCTCTTTTGTCTCTTCGTTCTTCTTGCTCTTTATTTTTTTCATCTGGGATATGGCGAAACGGAAAAAGGGAGGAAGTACGCCTTTTATGGTTTCTCTTTCTTTTCGATAGGCCTTGGAACTCTGACGAAAGGTCCATTTGGATTATTCATAACTTTTCTGATCGTCTCCATCTTCCTCATCAAAGAGAGGCGATGGAGGATATTATTCAGCAGGGAGTTCCTTTTTGGGTATGCCATATTGGCTGTAGCCGTACTTCCCTGGGTGCTCCTTTTCGTTGGTCGAGTTGGATGGCAGGAATGTATTACTTTAATAAGGGAAAATAAGATTCTTTCCCGTCACGCCCCCTTTTATTTATATTTTGTTCAGATCTGGGGCCAATTTTCTCCCTGGTCTATTTTTATTCCTTTTCTTTTCTACTGTTTCTGTAGGAAAGGGGATAAGATATGGAATTCGGGGGAATCTCTCTTCATTATCTGGTTTGTTGCCCTTTTCATTGCTCTCACCTTGTTTAAATTTAGAACCTCCAGGTACTTGCTCCCAGCCCTTCCGCCTTTCGCTTTAATGTTGGGCGGGATGTGGAAAAAGAGGCTTACAACTTTTCTGGTACTCTTCTTATTGGCTATTTTTGCCTGGCATGGTCGTGAAATTATTTGGACTAAAAAGGACCTTTCCTATTCACCCGGGATGGTCCTCGTAAACGAGTTGAAACCTTTTGTGAAAGAGAAAGCATTGTTAACTTATCGACTGGATGACAGCACCGTGGAAGAGATCAATTTTTATCTGGACCCGGCTCTCCCCATCCCTCTTTTGAAAGAAATCGAATATCTGGACAAGTACGGACTCAAGGGGGAAAAAGCTGTCCTGATGCCCAGGAAAATCTACGAAGACTTGAAAGGTCACGAAGACAACTCGATCCTTTTCATCCACGAATTCAATTACAAGAAAGAGAGGTTAGTCTTGGCTCTCTATTGATCGCATGCATCGAGGATCTTCTATGATATCCATATCGTTCAAGGGGGAGAACTATGAATAAGGCGGTTACGGAGCAGTTTCAGATTTTTTGCGGTAATGACCAATAATAAACATCATGGAGGGAGAAACAGATGGATAGTTTTTTAATGGCAGAGTTGATCATAATTCTCCTGCACGTTTTAGTCAAAACATGGGAACAGAATCCAAAACTTAAAAAAACAGGTAGGTCCCGAAGCGAAGGAGTAGACTTTGCTAAACCATGAGGGCAAAAACAATCGTGGATTGAGGTATAAAGGGATGTCCTGGCGTAAAAAGTCGGCCAAAGAGGAAGAAAAAGGGGAGAAACTGTCGGGGCAGAAAGAAATACCAGGAATAGTTCAACACTATAGTTCCTAAGTGAATCGACATCGACAAAAAATTGTCGATACAAAGAATAAGTGTCATTCCCGTGAAAACGGGAATCCAGACTTGTCCCTGCGAAGGCAGGGAACCGGAAGTATTTGAAACTGGATTCCTGCTTTCGCAGGAATGACAACACCGGCTGCCCCGAAGGGGCCACCTCTTCCGGGCGAAGTCCAATAAGAGGCGTAGTTCCTAAGGCCCGGAAATTATAAAAGTATTTAAGATTGAAGGAGTAAAGGAGGGATTCGGAAATATGAAAATGAATCAGATAAAAAAAGAGGGGTCCTTCTACATAGAGTGTTTTTTAATTTTGATAGTGACTTTAATTGTAACAATGCCTATATGGAATTGTGGTGCTTCGGAGAAAGTTATCCTAAACGATTTGAAGGGCGGCTTTGTCCAGGTTGTAAAGAGAGTACAGCCTTCTGTGGTTTCTATAAGATCTGAACGAACAGTTTCCGTTTCTACTTGGGAAGGGTTTGGAGAAGATTTTTTCAAAGGGACACCCTTCGAAGACTTTTTTAAACAATATGGTGGTCCCCAGATGAGAAGAAGACAGATAGAAGAAGGCTCAGGGGTGATTGTGGATTCCAAAGGGTATATTCTCACTAACTACCATGTAGTCGTTGGGGCAGATAAACTTACCATCCGCTTATATCATGGAAAGGAGTTAAAGGGAACCGTCAAGGGAACAGATCCTAAGACGGATCTTGCAGTGATTCAAGTAGAAGAAAAAGACTTACCTGTTGCTCCTTTAGGCGACTCAGATAGAATTCAAGTAGGAGAATGGGCGGTTGCTATTGGTTCTCCATTCGGCCTTGAAAGGGGTGTGACTGTCGGGGTCATCAGTGCCAAAGGCCGTTCGGGATTGGGGACAGGAACATACGAAGATTTTATCCAGACGGACGCCTCCATCAACCCAGGGAATAGCGGGGGTCCCCTTGTGAATATTGAAGGAGAAGTGATCGGGATCAATGCTATGATCATTTCGCCAGGACAAGGAATTGGCTTTGCTATACCTATCAATCTTGCTAAGAAGATCATGGTGGAATTGATAAAGACGGGTGAAGTCATTCGCCCATGGGTTGGAATTGGACTCCAGGATCTTACTCCCGAACTAATGAGTGCCTTCAACGTAAAAGAAAAAGAGGGGGCGTTGATCAGCCAAATATATGAAGAAAGTCCTGCTGAAAGAGGGGGACTAAAAGTGGGAGACATCGTTATTAAAATCGATGGAAAGAAGATTAAGAATAGCCAGGATGTTATCCACGAAGTTTTGAAGAAGAATGTGGGTCAGAAAGTTCAATTTGAGGTAATCCGGGAAGGAAGCTGGTTGAAGGGTTTGTGATAACGGCCCAAATGCCTTCTGAGCTGATGGAACGGAAAGAAACAAAATCTGGTAAAGTGTGGTTCGGGCTCCAAGTTACGACTTTAACTCCAGATATCGCCAAACAATTAGGTGTTGCAAAGGTTGAAGGGGTGGTAATTGAGGGAGTGGAAACCGGTTCTCCTGCCCAGGAAGTGGGTTTAAAAAAAAGAGATGTAATCTTAGAGGTGAATCGTCAAAAAATTAATGATGAAAATGATTATCGGAACGTTATGGAGAAAATAAAACCGGGGCAAGGTGCCTTATTCCTAATCAACCGTGGAGGTTCCACATTCTTCGTTTCATTGGCAGGAGAACAGTAAGAAGGTCCAAAAAGGGGCGAATTTATGAAATTCTAAGAAAAGAGCTTTAAATAAGAAGAGAGGTGAAGAATATGTGATTAGGATTAACAATTATGCTGGTTATGGTGGTGGGCCTCGTTTGGTGGATTGTTTGGGCAGTACGGAAGGGGAAAAGGGAGTAAATTGAGTCAGGGCTGTTTGGAGTTAGCAGGTGAATTGATGAAGCCACAGTAACTCGTACCTTGGTTATCGCAATAGGGTGAGGTATGGATAAGGGGTAATGGACCAGTTTGAAATGGGAGAAGCCTGGAACATTAGGAAAGAAATTAAAAGGGAGGGGGAAAAATGAAGGTTGTCGCATTTGAGAGTAGCCTAAGGAAGGGCTGTAATACATTTCAAAAGCGATCTCTTATTATAGAAAAACTCATTAAACTGATGACCATTGCAATTAAACTATTTAAAGGAAGGAGCGAGAAGTTACCAATAATCTGCATCTTTGGACACGATAATTTGAAATTAATCACTCCAATATATGAAGACTATGAGGAGAAGAATCTCGACTGCCGATGTTATTCCTCCGATTCTGACCTCGAACAAGTTCTCATACAGGATAGGCCACAGGTCATTGTAACAATTGGTAATCTATATTCCTTCCCTAACCTTATAAAATCTCCTTTCGAGATCCAAAAGAGGTGGCTACATTATGATAGCCTGCCAGACCTAACTCAGCTTGGTATAGATACTTACGACTGTTATTTAAAAAACATCTTTAACGACCAAGGAGCGGATGAAAATCCCCTCGTCACCGTTTTTACTCCTGCCTATAAAACCGGGGAAAGAATCTATCGACCATTTCGATCCCTCAAGGAACAGACCTATACTAATTGGGAGTGGATCATAGTGGATGACTCAGATGATGATGGAAAAACATTTAAAATGTTAACGAACCTTGCGAGGAAAGATCATCGAATACAGGTTTTCAAGCCATGGGAGCACTCAGGAATTATAGGTAAGGTAAAGAACTGGGCGTGCAGCCTCGGAAAGGGTAATATACTCGTAGAACTGGATCATGATGATGAATTAACAGATTATGCCTTAGATTACATTGTAAAGGGCTTCAGACAGTTTCTCGAGGCCGGGTTCCTGTATACCGACTGTGCTGAGGTCTATGAGAACGGCCCCCCTCATTGTTACAGGAAAGGTTGGGCGTTTGGCTACGGTTCCTATACCGATGTTGAATATAAGGGCAAGCTGTATAAATCAGCGAATGCCCCTAACGTCAATGCTAAGACGATTCGGCATATTATATCAGCTCCTAACCACATCCGGGCTTGGAGGAGGTCTTTTTATGAATCCATAGGGGGACATAATAAAGAGCTTCACGTTGCAGATGACTATGAGATAGTGGTCAGGAGTTTTCTTAAAACCCGGATGATACGGGTTCCAAAGCTATGCTATATACAGGTTATCAGCAACACTACGCAACGAGTAAGGAATAAAGATATACAGAGACACGTAAGATCCATTAAGGTTCATTATGACAGGATGATCCATGAGAGATTTCTTGAATTAGGATGTGAGGACTTCATCTGGGATGAAAAGAAGGGTTGTTCTGATTTCAATATTCCCAATCCAAAAGTAGAATCTCATGTTACATTGATAGCCAATGTCCAAAAAGAGGTAACATAAAACGTCCGTTCGAGAATGACACTGGCATTAGAAAAACGGTTCAAGCCTAAGTTTTAAGGTTGGAGAGCCGAAGGGTTGACATTTTCAAAAAGTATGATTTAAAATTGGCATTAAAGTTAACCATGTAAAAACCCTTCAAAAATTTAAAATTTCTTCTGATTATATTTTTGTCTCTCTAGCTACCAATCTTTACGGTTTACCTTTTTTATTCCACTTTAGATTATTTAGTTGTTGCTTTTCCTTACAAATGCTTTAAAAAAATTGATCAGGAAAATTCAATGCTTAGCTCACAGAAAAAGGAGAAGATCTTAGGATTAACCTTTTTTATTAAACACGTCATTAAAACCATCTTTTTCTTCGAACGAATTCTAAGTTTTTCATTCCAACTCCCGCCATTAAATTCAAGATCACTCATCCTTCGTTGTTGATCACCCCTAAATTTCTAACAAAAACTATTTGAAATTTCCCCTCACCCCATCCCTCTCCCCAAGGGGAAAGGGGAGGATGGAGGGGTGTTTGAAATATTTTTTAGGGGGTGATGTTATGAATAAGGCCGTGGCAGAAGAGTTTAAAATTTTTTGTGGAAAAGAGATCAAAATTTGGGAAAGAGAGGATGAGGAGAATGCCCGAAAGGAGGCTTAATGAGATATCCCTCTTTTTCATGAACCACATCTTAAAAAATAAAACCTTATTTTTCAAGGGAGATTTGAATTTCAAAAGGGATTTGTTAAAATAGAATTTGATGAGGATGCTATTTGTTGAAGATGATAAAGACATTGTACGATTCGTTAAGAAAGGATTGTTAGAAAATTCCTTTTCCGTTGACGTGGCCTATGATGGGGAAAAGGGATTACATTTAGCTCTCCATGAAAATTATGATTTGATTATCCTCGATATTATGCTTCCGAAATTAGATGGAAGAGTGATCTTAAAAGAGATTAGATCGAATGGGGTTCATACACCTGTGATCTTCTTAACTGCAAAGGATTCGGAAAATGATATCGTCCTAGGCCTCAACTTAGGTGCAGATGATTATTTAGTTAAGCCCTTCTCCTTCAATGAACTGCTTGCAAGAATTCGGGCCCTTTTAAGAAGGGGAAAAGTGGCAAGCTCTGCTTCGAAACTACAGGTGGCTAACCTTCTCTTAGAAGTTGACGGACACCGAGTTTTTCGGGACAAAGTGAAGATTGAACTCACGCCAAAAGAATATGCCCTTCTTGGATTTTTTATGAGACATCCTGGCCAAATCCTTACTCGTACGATGATTTCTGAGAAGGTCTTCGATTACCATTTTGATACCTCAACTAATGTCATCGATGTTCATGTCTCCCATTTAAGAAATAAGATCGACAAAGATTTTGAACCAAAACTCCTCCATACTGTGAAGGGGGTTGGATATGTCCTCGAAGATCGGGAGTAATTTTTTTCAAAGAACCGATATTAAATTGACCCTCTGGTATATCCTGACTTTTTTTCTCTCTGCATTAATAATATGTGGGTTTCTCTATTTTCGTTTGAGGCATCAACTCATCAAAGAGGTGGATCGATTTATCCTTGATGAGACAAAGGAATTGGGAGAGATTTTAGCCAAAAATCCATATGATAAAAATGTTTTGAAAAATTTTGAGAACCATGTTGAGGCGAGGACTCTTTACCCTGTTTATTTTCGAGTGCTGTTGGAGAACGGAGATCAGTTTTACAGTTCAAATAAATTCGAAGAAATTGGATATATGCAAGATGAACGTATCTTGATAAAAGTTCTAAATGGCAAAGAGATTAGAGAAAACGTTCGTCCCCCTAAAAGGAGGCGACCCTATAGAGTCATTTCCACCTTCCTTCTAATCTCTGGTCATTCAGGATATATCATCCAGGTGAGTACTCACCTCAAGTTTGTAAGGAAGAGCCTCTCCAATTTTAAAAGTAATATGCTTATCATCCTACCGATCCTGATCCTTTTAGGTTCATTAGGAGGATGGTTTTTAGCAAGAAAATCTCTTTCTCCCATTGGCTACATCGTTTCAAAGGCTCAAAGCATCACCTCTCAAAGTCTCAGCGAGCGATTGACTCCGAGAGAGACAGGAGATGAGATGGATGACCTCATCCGAACGATCAATGGAATGATTGCCAGATTAGAGAGTTCTTTTAAACGAATGGCTGAATTTACTGTGGATGCTTCCCATGAGCTTAAAACCCCTCTCTGCGTAATGAAGGGAGAGGCAGAAGTGCTTCTCTCAAAAGCCAGAACTACCGAAGAGTATCAGGAAGGGTTGGCCCATTTCATAGAACAATTTGACCACCTGAATCGGATGATCAATGATCTCATCCTCCTTTCGAAAAGCGATTCTTCGCAGGTCGAGTTGAAATTGGTTCCTCTGCGATTGGATCTCTTGATCCAGGACATAGGCAATCTCTTTCAAGTCCTTGCTGAACAGAAAAATATTGCTCTAAATATTGATACGATTCAAGAGACGGTGGTGATGGGAGATAAGATACGCCTTCAGCAACTCTTTACTAACCTGATTGATAATGCAATTAAATACACCTCAAAAGGATCCGTTCTGGTTACTGGTGAAAAGAATGAGGGTATGGTCCTGATTAAAATAAAGGACACCGGGATTGGAATTCCCATAGAAGAACAGGAGAAGATTTTTAAACGGTTCTATCGGGTGGATAAATCTCGATCGAGGGAGACCGGTGGGGTGGGATTAGGTTTGAGTATCGCCGAATGGGTCGCCCATGCCCATCATGGAAAGATCGAAGTTGCCAGTGAGTTGAATCAAGGTTCCACCTTCACCGTATCTTTGCCTGCTATAAAAGTTTAAAGTCATCAAAATGTACAACCCGTGTCTCTACTAAATACTAACCAAAAATATTTGAAATTTCCCCTCACCCCACCCTCTCCCTCAAGAGACTGTGTCGTAATGGGGAAAACAGTGAAAAATGTCATGCTGAACTTGTTTCAGCACCTAATAGAATCAAATACTTATGAGACCCTGAAATAAATTCAGGGTGACAAAACAATAATTATGACACAGTCCCCAAGGGGAGAGGGTGGGGTGAGGGGCACACAAAATGTTAGAAGAAAATTCTCAAATTTAGCCATGTAGGAATCTAACCAAAAATATTTGAAATTTCCAACGGTACGGGTATCCCTACCTGCGGCAGACAGGTAATAAAATCAATGCGTTAAGAGGCTTTGAAAAGAAATGGAGAGCCACCCATGAAACAATTTCAGGACATGGTTCAAGGTAACTCAAAGGGATTTTTTTCAGAAATTTCAAAAAACTTCTTGACAAATTTATTTTCATATATTATAGTTTAGAAATATATAAACTAAATAAGTTCTAAACAAATGGAAAGTAAAGAGATATTAGTTTCTAAAACAAGATGGTTTGAAATGTGGTCTCTGCATCAAGGTATGTCCATAAAGGCCTTAGCTTTAAAAACAAATTAGGGGGATATATGGAAAAGATTTTTGAGCTTCATGCAGATGTCTGCAAGGTTTTTTCAAATGCCAAGCGATTAGAGATTTTAAATACATTGAGGGACAAAGAGATGACGGCCAGTGATCTTGTCGAGAAGATCGGTCTCAGCAAGGCTAACCTTTCCCAGCATATGAGCATTTTAAAATCGAAGGGAGTTGTTTTGAGCAGACGGGAAGGGGTAAATATCTATTACCGTATCTCGAATTCCAAGATCATTCAGGCATGTGATCTAATGAGGGAAGTCCTTTTGGAACAGCTCCAAGAGAAAGGTAAGATGGTTGCAACTCTTAGACGGATCAAATAAAGGGAAGGGGGACGATTATGGAGCTGAATAATTTTAACGATCAGGCTGTCTCAAAGTTTATGGAAGAGGTGAAACACGATTTATCAAAGGCCAAGAAGAGTAAAAAGGTCGAATGCTCTTGGAATTTCGATGAGGGAAAGCCGCAAATTGAGTCGAAGATTCAGCACCCCAAAGGCGAAACCGTTCTTCGATCAGACTTTGCCCCATTTATGGGAGGAGAGGGACTGGCTCCCGATCCGATTCAATATTGTCTCTTTGGTCTCGCTGCATGTTTTGCCGGGACATTCATGTCAATGGCTACGATGATGGGAATTAAAATTCAGGATCTCAGAGTTTCTGCAGAGAATTTCACGGATCTTAGCAGAACTCTGGGGCTGACAAATAACCCAATTGTAGAGAGGGTCAAGATCATCGCCACTGTGAAGAGTGATGCGAAAGATGAGCAGTTAAAAGAGCTCGAGAAAATGGCTCATGAAAGATGCCCTGGAGTATATTGTTTAGTCAACCCTATTTCTCTTGAAACAGAATTAATACAAACGAAATAAATCGTTTTACCCTCCACCCACCCCTCCCCCTCAAGGGGGGAGGGGTGGGGTGGGGGTGCCGTGACCGTGCCTGCACGCCAGAGTGCCTGCCTTCGCCAAAACGCTTCCTGCAGGTAGGCGTTTCGGAACGTAGGCGTGTCCGGGTTTCGTGTCTGTAACCATTTAGGAGAATTCAAAATGAAGGTCTTTGAAAATCAGAAAGAAAATTTAAAAGTCGGCCAAGAGGCTGAAGACTTTCCCATCGGCAATGACTTATCTCTGTCACATTCGAAGGGGTCTCCGATATTTTTGGTATTCTGGAAAACCTTCTGAACACGCTGTCAGCAGGAGGCTCCTGTTATTGAAAAAGAGGTCTGGCAGAGGTTCAAGGATAAGAGGTTGAAGGTTTTTGCTCTCGGCGTCAAAGAAAATAATAGGCAAGCATCCTCTTGGTCTTCTCAACATGGATTAACTTACCCAGTGGGTATTGACCCAGAGGGGGAAATTTACAAAATATTTGGCACAGGGTCAGTCCCTTATCACATCCTAATCGATAAGGATTTCGTGATTCGTCTTTCACAAGAGGATTTCGATAAGGATCTGTTGATGAGGGCGATCCAACAAGTTTTATGAGGTGCCGAACAATTATGGACGTGAATGCCTATTTTCAGAGGAGGAAATGAAATGGCTTACGAGGTCGTAAAGTTTATTCATGTTTTAGCGGTCGTTTTCATGGCGGCGCCCCTGTACAACCTAATTGTGGTGCACGAACGGAGGCGAATCGGAAAGGCTCCGTTCATCGTAGACCGGTATTTCGAAAACATTATCAAGGGTGCAGCAATACGGTGCTACGTATATCAGTTTACTGCATTAGTGACTGGAATCTTATTGCTTCCCCTTGGTGGTTTCCCTTGGGGCGATTTGATCATGAACCCTGTTCTGTTATTGAAGTTGATCCTTCTCCTTTTATTGACAGTGCTACTTTCGATGGTCCATTTTCGATTCCAACCTGCGATCGAAGCGCTCCTTAACGAGGTGAAAGGGGATTCGATTCCGGAGGAAATCGCCAAGCAAATCGCTCCTATCCGGCTTAGACGAACACGCTTAGCGACAGTCTGCCTGTTCATAGTCATAACGATTGTTTTGTTAGGGCTGCAAATCACCTCCCGATTCGGACCTCTGGCGACTACAATTCTGATTCTAATAGCGGGTCTTTTCTCTTGGAGAGTTTATCGAACAGGAGTCCGTATTGGGTGGATGTAAACAAAATAAAAGGTTTTGACTTAAATCAAAGATTTTTAGCCCTATGAAAGACAGGGGAGTAACAATTTGAATCACACAAAGAGGCTTTCCTCCAACACTCCCACAGTCGAGTCATATGGTCACATCTTTAAATATTAATTATTTTATTATTAATAAGCCTGATCCAAAGTGGGTTAAAAGAATCTTGATTGAAGGGAAGTAAATGGTAAGAGGAATAATTAATCCCTTTGACCGGTATGCAGAAGAATACGATGGATGGCTTGGAACATCAAAAGGCAGAATCCTTTTTCAAATAGAGCTCGAGGCGGTAAAGCTTTTTATGGACGATGTTCAACCACCGTTTATTGAGATCGGTGTTGGAACGGGTATATTTTCTTCAGCCCTCAAGATACGTTTTGGTGTCGATCCTTCTTATAAAGCATCCTCAATAGCGAAAAAGAAAGGTACCTTAGTTGCTTTAGCCAGAGGGGAGAATTTGCCTTTTAAAGATGAAACTTTTGGAGCTGTCTTCATTCTCTTCACATTATGCTTTGTGGATGATCCTATAGAGGTTCTTAAAGAAACTTACCGAGTTTTAAGGCAAAGGGGAAAGATCATTTTGGGGATTATTAATAAAAGAAGCCCATGGGGAAAATTATATAGCATGAGGAAGGAAGAAGGGCATCTATTCTATTCCCATGCCCAATTTTATGGACCGGATGAGATAGAAGAGTTTTTTGTTAAAATCGGGTTTAAAAATACGATCTACTCTTCAACCCTTCTCCAACCCCCAAGTGAAAACCCCTATTTCGAGGACCCTCACAGAATGCTTTTGCCGGAAGCAGGATTCATCTGCGTTTCTGGGGATAAAGAATTAAAAATTTAGAAAGTGTTGAATCAATCAGAAACTTAAGAAGGAGATTGAATGAAAGCACAAAAAATTTATCTCGATTTCAATGCAAGCACCCCAATCGCTCCAGAGGTGACAGAAGCGATGAAGCCTTTCCTCTCACAACACTATGGGAACCCATCAAGCCATCATTGGGCAGGAGAACATGCCAAGGAAGCCATAGAAAATGCTCGGAGACAGGTAGCGGACCTTCTTCAATGCCACCCTTCTGAGATCGTCTTTACCAGTGGGGGGAGTGAATCTAACAATCATGCGATTAAGGGTGTATTTTATGCCTTAAAGGAGAAGGGTAATCACATTATCACAACACAGATTGAGCATCCCGCTGTGATCAATCCCTGTCGTTTCCTTGAAAAACTTGGGGCAGAAGTAACCTATACTGGGGTGGATAAATATGGGATGGTTGATCCTGAAGAGATTGAAAAAGCCATTACTTCGAAAACGATTCTCATTAGTGTGATGCATGCGAATAACGAAGTTGGAACGATACAACCGATTGAAGAGATCTCAAAGATCGCAAAGTCCCATGGGATTCTTTTTCATACGGATGCGGCTCAATCCGTTGGAAAAATCAAAACAATAGTTGATGATTTAGGAATTGATCTGTTATCCATAGCAGGACATAAACTCTATGCCCCGAAGGGAGTCGGAGTTCTTTACATTCGTGAGAAAACCCCGATCGAGCCACTCATCCATGGTGCAGGCCATGAAGGTGGAAGACGAGCTGGGACAGAGAATGTCCTTTTGATTGTTGGGCTGGGAAAGGCTTGTGAAATTGCAAAGAGATATTTGGGTGATGAGAAAATCCGAAACCTGCGGGATCACTTTTGGAATCTCCTTCAGGAGAATTTTGGTGAGGCAGTCGTACTCAATGGGCATCCCGTCCATCGCCTCCCGAACACCCTGAATGTGAGCTTTATTAGAAGAGTAGGATCAGAAATATTAGCTCGGTTGGATGGTGTAGCTGCTTCCACCGGTGCGGCCTGCCATTCCGGATCAGTTGAACTATCTCCGGTTCTAAAGGCAATGGGAATCCCTCCAGAAGTGGGAATGGGTGCAATTCGATTCAGCCTTGGTCGGACGACAACCTTTGAAGAGTTAAAAGCAGTTATCAAAAAGCTCAATGAAATCCTTATTTGATGGTACATCAATCGGACAGGAGCTAAAAAGATGGTAGAAACAAAACTAACAAAAGAGAAAAGGGAGATACCCTTCGACTTACCTATCAAGATAACACTACTGTTTTTCCACTTCGTTGGATTCAGTGGATGGTATGGCGGGATCATCATAGGGGCAGAAGTCCCTGGTATATTTATTGCTTTGGCAACAGGTTCTGGAATACTTCTGGTTGTCCGCGAACTCTATAAGGATGGGTTCATCTGGCTTATTGTAACTGAAGGGGCTTTGAATATTTTTAAGGTAGTGATCCTTCTCCTTATGGGAATGTTGAAAAGATATGAAGGATTTTTATTCATTTTGATTATGTTATGCGGACTCTTAAGTTCCCATCTTCCGAAAGAGATTAGAGAAAAGAGGATTCTGTAGTGACGACATTATCAATAGACATTTTTGAACTTCTGCAGAGTCGAAAGAATGAATTAAATAGGAGGTTAAAGGAATAACTAATGGAATACATAGCCGTTTCAATTGCTGCTCTTGTTGTATCAGCCTTAACCCTCTTTTCTGGATTTGGGCTGGGGACATTATTAATGCCTTTTTTTGCCATCTTTTTTCCACTGGAAATCGCCATTGCCTCTACGGCGATTGTCCACCTTGCTAACAATTTATTTAAGGTTTGGCTTATGGGAAAGAAGGCTGATATAAAAGTAGTCTTATTATTCGCTATACCAGGGATTTTTTTCGCAATCTTTGGAGCATATCTCCTCACCTTGCTTTCAGACCTACAGCCCCTTGCTGAATACTCAATAGGGTCAAAAATGTTTAAGATCATGCCGATCAAGCTTGTTATTGCTATTCTCATCTTTTTCTTCTCCATATTTGAGCTCCTGCCATATTTCGAAAAGATGGCTTTTGATCGAAAATATCTTCCTTTAGGAGGAGCCTTATCAGGATTCTTTGGCGGCTTATCAGGGCACCAGGGAGCCCTCCGATCAGCCTTTCTGGTAAAAGCAGGGCTTGAAAAGGAAACATTTATCGGTACGGGAGTTATATGCGCTGTGCTCGTTGATTTCTCTCGTCTCATCGTCTATGGAGTTTCTTTCTTTTCAAAAGAATTTGAAACACTTTCCGCTCATGGAGGGATGGAGCTTGTAGCCACTGCCACCGTTGCTGCGTTTTTAGGATCCTTCCTTGGAACCCGGCTCATAAAAAAGATGACAATGTCGGTCATCAAACAAATTATAGGCGGAATGCTTTTCCTCTTAGCAATCGCATTAGGAATGGGCTGGGTTTGAAAAATCTTTAATTCGAAAAGAAATTGCCCTTAAATGACATTAAGAAATCTTCATCTTGGTTTAATCTTCGCTTAATCTTCCTTATTTAAATTTTAGGATTGAATATGATTGGCTTAATTGAAATCAAAATGTAAGGTTATTTTTATTCTTTACAGGTAATGGTTTAAGGGTCTTCAGGAGCCATGGAGTCCATTGAATTAAGAAAGTTTCTTCTCATTGTTTTAACATCTTTGGGGGCATTCATTTTTTTATTTAATCTCGGAGGAAGAGATCTGTGGGAGCCCGATGAAACTCGGTATGCAGTCATTGCTCGGGAAATGGAGGAGACCGGAAACTGGTTTTTACCTCATCTAAATAGGGAAATCTATGCAGAGAAACCTCCACTATTTTTCTGGTTGGTCAATCTCTCTACTTTTTTCACTGGAGAGAATACCGAATTGACCAATCGTCTCCCCTCGGCCTTAGCAGGAGTGATCACCGTACTCTTGACATTCCTTTTCGGAGAGAGGCTCTTTAATGCCAGAGTAGGCTTCCTTTCCGCTTTGGTTTTGGCCACATGTTTCTTTTTTTCTCAAATATCCCGATGGTTGGCGCTGGACTCCCTGTTTACGCTCCTCTTTCTTTTAACCCTTTATTGCTTCTATCGGGGGTATGAGAAAGAAGAGGGGCGCCGGAAATATTTTCTTCTGGGAGGTCTCTTCATGGGGCTCGGGGTTTTAACTAAAGGCCCAATTGCCTACCTTCCTATCCCCATTTTTCTTATATTTATATTATTGCAAAAGGATGTGAGAAAGTATTGGAATCGAGATTTATTCCTTGGATTCCTTCTTTCTTTAATCGTTGTTCTTATATGGTTAATACCCGCTTGCTGGGAAGGAGGAGAGGACTACACAAAGAGGATTCTGTTCGGCCAGACCATTGGAAGATTAGCAGGGGAAGGAAAACATTTTCATCCCAAATCTTTATTCTTCTATTTTATTCGTTTTCCCTTAGAGTTCTTCCCCTGGATTGTCTTTCTACCAACCGCATTCATTTTTGGATTAAGGAAAGGAAGAGATAAAAGAAAAGAATTCTTATTCATCTCCGTCTGGTTCGTTTTTACCTTCCTTTTCTTCACCTTTTCCATTGGGAAGAAGGATAACTACATTCTTCCACTTTATCCAGCAGCAGCACTGATGGTAGGGATCTCGTGGGATTCTGTACTTCAATCTCAGGAGAGGGAAAAGGGATTCATCCTTTGTCTTGTTATATTAGCTTCCTTACCCATGATCGCCATTGGCGTTTTTTTATTAAAAATTCCACAACGGTTATATCCTTCTGTGATGCCCTTTCATTTTCTGTTGCCCTCCATCCTTATATGGTTCCTGATCGGGTTGGGCCTCGCCCTCCTTTTCTTTCTTAAGAAAATGAAATGGGTCTCTTTCATCAGTCTTGTTACCACTTTTATCATTTTTCAACTTTATATTTCTTGGGTCATCCCCAAAAAAAATTACCCCCAGAGATCGATGAAGGCATTTTCAGAGAATGTCCTTAAAAGGATGAAGACAGGAGATGACCTTATAAGTTGTTATTTTCAACCGGATGGTTTGCTCTACTATACAAAAAAGCCCTTCATAGAAGTGGTCAGGAACAAAGATCGCTTCGCGCAGGTGATGTATTCGTCTCAGAGGGTTTTTATCGTGATTCAAAAGGTAGATCTTTATCAAATAGAGAAGGATTTAAATTTTGAAGTTTCTTCTCTCCATGAGACAAGAGTGGGGCATTGGGATCTTGTTTTGATTTCGAATAAAGATATACAGCAGGAGTCTAAGAAAGAATAGGCGTCAAATTGATTATGATGGAAAAGAAACGAAAATGGATATCCTGGTTGGTTTTATTTACCCTCTCTATCGCCTTCACTGTTCTCTGGTTGGTCGTTATTCAATTTTATCGGGATTATCAAAATATACCTTCGAATCATCTTATTGGAAATAGACCTTCCACGGTGGCGGCATTAAATGAACAGGGCTTTCCTTTCTCTTTTCTTGTCATTGGCGATACAACAGGAAGCGAAACAGCAGAAACTCTCATTGAATTGGCTTTAAAGGAGGCGAATCCCTCCTTCATAATAATATTAGGTGATTTTGTTAAGAAACCTGATCTATGGAATCATCGTTTTTTTCTAACGGAGATGACAGCAGAAATCAAGCCACCTTTTCCTGTCTTTCTCGTCCCTGGAAATCATGATATTGATTATGCTTCAAAAATTAAATCGAAGCAGCGTAGGGTAACGCCAGAGGTTTATGAGTCACTCTATGGATCGAGGAATTTCGATTTCATCTTCAATCAATGTCTTTTCATCATTTCTGAAATTAATCCAAGAACTCCACTTGGCTATCTTTCTTACCTTCAAGAAACCTTGTCCAGAGAAGGAGAAGGGAAAAGGCATATTTTTGTTTTTATCCATATTCCAATGAAAGGGTTAGGTCCAAACCTTAAGGCATCTCATCCTGATGAGGAAACGGTTTCCTCGTTAATCGAAGCCTACAAGGGTGTCACCTGTTTTTTTGGTGATTATCACGGTCACTTGAGGGTCCAAAAAAGAGGAGTGAACTATATCATTACGGGCGGTGGGGGAGGGCGTCTGAAGAAATGGCAACCTAATTGGGGAAAATTTAATCACATATTGAGGGTCACTGTAGACCAGGACAAGGTTGCTGAGGAGGTCATCACGGTTCAGGGCCAGATTGGATTGGAGGACAGATTTGAGGAGTGGGCCTTCGCTAATGTTTTCCCAGCTATACAACGCTGTGCATGGATACTCTATCTTATATTTGTCTTCCTTCTGATGGGGTCAGTGTTTCTGTTCATAAAATTTGTAAAGACCGTTTTCAGCAAACCCCGTTAGGAAGATGTCGTTGCGACTTGAAACCGAGGGGCTTTAACCCCGCCCTTTCTGCGAGGAATTGAAGATTTATTTATATTATTCCCACCATACCTGTCTGCCCCCGCCTGCCGGACGGGCAGGGACAGGCAGGAATAGCGGGGCTTTCTAACGGGGTAAAGTTGAAATCGAGGGAGCAGTGGTTTAATATATTTAAATCATGGATAAACGAATTTCAGAAGTATACCCCCAGAAATTGGTTCAGATACTCTTTCTTTTAGGATTCTGTCTCGTCCTTTATCTTTTTAATTTGAATCGATGGGACCTTTGGAATCCAGATGAACCACGTTATGCCCAGGTAGCAAGGGAAATGGTTAACAGTGGGGATTGGGTAATGATGCATTTTAATGGGAAAACATATGCCGATAAGCCTCCAGTCTTTTTCTGGTTAATCGCCCTTTCTTCGTATTTATGGCAAGGATTTAACTCATTTTCCGTAAGATTTCCCTCCGCTTTTTTTGGAACACTAACTGTTCTCCTCACTTTTTTTCTCGGAAAGAATCTCTATACTTCACGCACTGGGTTTCTTTCTGGTCTCGTCCTTGCAACAAGCTTTGAATTCGCTTATCTTTCTACGCGAGCAAATATCGATACAACTCTTACCTTCTTTACTACAGCCTCTTTATACTGTTTTTATTATTGGTATGGAAATAAGACCCCTCACCCCCGCCTGCCAAAGAACTTGTTCGGCGAGCAGGCTTCCCCTCTCCCCCAAGGGGAGAGATCGCTGACGCTCCAGAGCTTTAGCGACGGAGCGGAGGGAGTGAGGGGAAGTTTCCCTATTTATGGATTTTATATTGCTATGGCATTGGCCACTTTATCAAAGGGCCCGGTGGGATTTATACTTCCCCTTTTTGTCAGTTTAATCTATCTCATTATTCAAAGAGATTGGAGGGGAGTCAAAGGGATGAGACTCTTGACAGGAATGATCCTGTTGATGTTGATCGTCCTATCCTGGTACCTTCCTGCAATTTTGAGGGGAGGAGGAGAATACCTTAATGAGACAATTTTGTCCCATACGTTCGATCGTTTTGCAAAAGGCTCAAGCCACCTCCGGCCCTTCTTCTATCACCTTTATAATTTCCCAATGGACTTTCTCCCTTGGATCTTTTTTCTACCCGCAGCAGTGGTTTATGGTTTTTCCCGAGAGGTGGAAGAAAAAAGGAAACAGTTTCTTTTTCTATTGATATGGTTCGTTGTGATCTTTTTGTTCTTCTCCGTCTCAAAAGGAAAGAGAGGCATCTATCTTTTACCTCTATTCCCGGCCGTATCACTGATGGTGGGGAAGCTTTGGGATGATTTTATTTCAATTTCTATGGAACATTTTCATCACGGATGGATCTCTTTCCCCCTTCATCTATTTATAGGATTGGCCCTGATAGCTGGGGCTGCCATTCCTTGGGTGGTTTCGGCAAGATTTTCTTCCTACCTGCCTTATAGCCTTCCCATTGCCTTTCTCATGGCAGGAGGGGGTCTTGCCTTGTTCATTCTCAATCGTTTCAAATATCGAACAGCCATTTTCTTTATTCTCATCGGGATAGTGGCAGGTGGATTCTTTTATACATTGAGAGTTGTTTTTCCTTTAGTCAACCCTTATAAGTCTGCCCGTTTCATTTCCCAGGAGATTACATCGCGGATTCAACCTGGTGAGAAATTGGGCCTTTACGGAGATTTTGGAACAGGCCCTTACAATTTTTATACCGGAATTGTGCCCATTTTGGAATTAGAAAAGGAGGGAGATCTCATCCGCTTCCTCCAATCTCAGGAGAGGGTATTTTGTCTCCTCAAGTTCAGGGATTTTTCAAAATTTCAGGCAATGGAGGATAGACCTAAAGTGCAGTTGCTTGCCCGACGAAATGTTGGCGGTGATGATATTATGCTGATTTCGAATCGGTAAATTAAATGACAATAACCAAACATCAAGCACCAATCATCAAATAAAATCTAGCCAAAAATATTTGAAATTTCCCCTCACCCCACCCTCTCCCCTT